>RCUK01000278.1_pt1 | contig 56067 bp, 34 predicted proteins | sample 2166381 | NCBI WGS metagenome assembly RCUK01 (sample SAMN09932809, study PRJNA488358) | compost metagenome | isolation source: compost soil in an enriched community | place: Germany: Experimental Botanical Garden | reverse complement strand
ATCGTGCAGCGTGCGCTGGATGCATCGGCCGATGTGCTGCCCGAGGGTGAGCGCGCGCTGCGTGCGCTGGCGCGCCGGATCACTGAGGAAAAGGGCTTCTTCGCGCTGCATGCCGACCCCGATTCGCACCGCATGTACGACCTGATGTTCTGGCTGTACTCGCAGCTGGCCACGGCCACCTCGTTCACCCATTTCGTCAAGCTCCCGGCCGAGCAGGACGACTACGCAACGCCGTGCTACGAACTCATGCTGCCGTTCGACCTGGGCGTGGCACCCTTCGGCTTCAAGACCGGTGGGTTCGCGCCCGGCTTTGTCGAAGCATGGTGGGACACGCGCGTGGCCGAGGGGGCGATCGTGCCGGTGGACGGAGGCTGGCGCTTCAGCGCGGCGGCCGAACAGGCGCTGCTGGACGAACTGAAGGCAGCCCCCGGCGGCGCTGCGGTGTGACTGCGGCTTTCATGCGGCGGCGCTAGCATGGCGCATTGCCCCCTGCTTGGAGCTGCCCATGAACATTCCGGTATCGCCTGTGGTGTCGCTGGTTGCCCGTAGCTGGTGGGTGCTGCTGCTGTATGGCCTGGTTGCGCTGGTGTTTGGTGCGGTGGCCATCCTGCAGCCGCTTGCAGCCGCCACCGCGCTGGCCTGGGCGATCGGCGTGATGGCCATCGTCGAAGGCGTGATCAGCCTGGTTGCACTTGTCGGCGGCAACAGCGGGGTATCGCGCGGTTGGCTGGCGGTGTATGCGCTGGCATCGCTGGTGTTCGGCGTGCTGGCGGTGATCAATCCGTTGGCCACCGCCAGCGTGCTGGTACTGCTGCTGGCGGTGTGGCTGATCGTGGCCGGCATCCACCGCATCGTGTTCGCGGTGCGCGTGCGCCGCCACATCCGGGGCGAATGGCTGTTGATTCTCAGCGGCGTGCTGGCGATCGTGCTGGGCGCGCTGCTGGTGGCCAACCCGTTGGCCGGTGTGGCCGTCACCACCTTGTGGATCGGAATCGGCAGCCTCATCTATGGCGTACTGCAGGTGGTGGTGGCGTTCCGCCTTCGCCGCCTGCGCTGATCGGTGCCGGGCCAGGCCCGCACCCCCCAACAAGGAGGAGGGCGTATGCGCAGGTTGTTTCTTGCCATGATGTTGCTGGCCAGCACTATCGGCCTGGCCGGTTGCCAGCAGATCCAACAGGTGGTCGATCCGCCTTCCTCGGCGGCCCCCCTTCCCCAGGCGCGCCTGCTGCTGCGCGAGGTGGACGAACAGGGCCACGCCGGCGCCACGCTGCTCAAGGACACCGACGGGCGGCCGCTGGCGGTCCTTGAGCCGGCCCTGATCACCACTGCGGACATCGCATCGATCGCCCTGGCCCGGACCGAACAGGGCCAGGAGCCGGTGTTGAACCTGACCATGACCGACGCTGCCGCCCCGCGCATCCAGGCCGCCACCGAAGCACGCGTCGGTCGCCGCGTCGCCTTCAGCATCGATGACAAGGTGCTGTCGGTGGCCACCATCCGTGGCCCGTTCGGCAAGGCGATGCAGGTGGCGGGGCTGGGCGACCCGGCCGCGGCACAGCGCATGTTCACCGAGATCACCGGCAAACAACCCTGAGCGCGACCGCGCGCAGGGATCGATGGATCAGAACAGGCGTCTGCGCGACATGGCCAAAGACTGGCTGACGGTGTTGATGATGTTGGGCCTGGCATTGCCCGGGGGCGCCGTCGCACGCGAGCGCTGCACCTGGCCGGAGACGATGCCGGTGCGCGCGCTGGTACTGGTGGGCGAAGTCCATGGCACCGTGGAAACGCCGGCACTGGTAGGTGAACTGGCCTGCGCCGCCTCGGCCGATGGCACGGCGGTGACCGTTGCGCTGGAAATCAGCGCCCGGGAACAGGCGCGGCTGGACGCCTACCTGGCATCGGCGGGTACCCCGGCCGCGCGGGCGGCGTTGCTGGCCGGCGCGTTCTGGACCCGATCCACCCAGGACGGGCGGTCCAGCACGGCGATGCTGGCGCTGCTGGAACGGCTGCGCCGACTCCACGCCGACGGCCGCCGCATCGCGGTGATCGCAGTGGACGATGAACGCGCCGGCACCCGCGATATGGACATGGCCGAACACATCACGCGTGCGGTGCACGCCGGCGGGCGCGTGATTGCGCTGCTGGGTAACGTGCATGCCAGCCAACGGCTGGGGCGGCCGAACCTGCCCGACTACGCGCCGGCGGGCTACCTGCTGCGTGCACTCGCACCGCTGGGTGTACGCGTGGGTGCCCGCGGCGGTGAGGCGTGGGTGTGCGCGCCGACATGTGGCGTACGCGCGTTTGGCGATCAGCGCGTGGGCGATGGGCCGATCGGGTATGCCGCTGGCGACCGTGCGCAGTCGGGGTATGACGGTAGTTACACCGTGTCTTTGTACACCGCGTCGCTGCCTGCGGTGGGGCTGGACCGGCAGGCAGCCGGGCAGAGCCCGGCGCGTCGGTGGAACATGGAAGGGAGCCCGGCGCGTCAGCGGAAGTTGGCTTCGATCTGTTCCAGCGACTTGCCCTTGGTTTCCGGCAGCCAGAACGCGGCGATCAGGAAGTACAGCAGGGTGCACGCGGCCCAGAAGAAGAACATGCTGGCGTAGCCGTGGTGGCCGACCGTGGGCAGGAAGATCGCGGCGATCACGGTGGACACGAACTGGTTGATCAGCAGCGCGATGCTCATGCCGTTGGAGCGGATGCGGGTGGGCATCAGTTCGGACAGCGCCAGCCACACGCATACGCCCGGGCCCACCGCGAAGAACGCCACGAACAGCAGGATGCAGCCGGCCACCAGCCAGCCGTGGGTGGGCGAGGGCACCGGGCCGATCATCGCGCGTTCGATCACCAGCGGCGCCTGCGCGGCGTGGGCGGGATCGGGGAAGGGGTTGAGGTGCAGCCGGCGGAAGAACGCGCCGATCACGCTGTCGGCCGATACCGCGTCTTCGCGGCGGATCTGCAGCGACGCATCGATCGGGTTGTCGCTGCGCAGCGAGCGCACGTTGCTGAAGCCGCCATAGGCGTAGGACACGGTGAGCTGCTGTGGCGCATCGCCGGCGTTGCGGTCCAGGCGTTGCCACTGCGCCGCATCCAGCGGCAAGGACAGGCTGCTGCCGGCCACCTGCTGCTGCAGCTGCGCGTGCACGTCCAGGCGGCCGTGTTCGCTCTTGACGAACAGCAGCGCGGCGGCGAGCAGTGCCACGGTGATGCCGCCGCTGCCCAGCATCAACAGGAACTTGCGGCCCTTGCGGTCCACCAGCACCAGGGCCACCACGGTCATCACCGCGTTGAGCAGCTTGATCGCCACGTCCGCGCCGTTGGCCACCGAGCCGGGCAGGCCGGCCTGGTTGAGGATGTTGACCGCATAGGCCAGCACCGAGTTGATGCCGGTGGCCTGGGTGAAGGCCAGCACCAGGCAGGCCAGCACGAACGGCCACACGTAGCGGCGGCTCAGCAACCGATCGCGCGTGCTGCCGGCGTGGGCCTGCACGTCGGTGGGCGCCTGCATGCGTTGCAGGGTGGGCTCCACGTCGTGGGCGGCCACGGTGCGCTGCAAGGCAGACCGGGCCTTGTCCACGCGCCCCCGGCGCACCAGCCAGCGCGGCGATTCGCTGATCAGCAGGACCCCGCCGGTGAACACCAGCCCCGGCAGCAGGCAGGTCCAGAAAATGGTGCGCCAGGCGTGGTCCTTGACGTTGAACAGCAGGCGCTGCTGCTCGGCTGGCGGCAGCTGGCGCACCGCGTCGGTGGCGGCATCCACGGCATGGGCGTGGTACAGGCCGATCAGCGCGGCCAGCACCAGGCCGATGGTGAGCAGCAACTGGAACATCGCCGCGCCGCGACCGCGCCGCTCGGGGCTGAGCACCTCGGCCAGGTACAGCGGCACCACCACGCCGATCAGTCCGCCGCTGACGCCCTGCAGCAGTCGTCCCATCAGCAGCGCGGCGTAGCCCTCCGACAGCGCCATGATCGGAATGCTGGCGGTGAACAGCACCCCGGCCAGGAACATCGCGCCGCGTCGCCCGATCAGGTCGGCCACCATGCCGGCGAACAGCGAGGACAGCACGCTGCCCAGCAGCACCGCTGCGACCACGAAGCCCAGCTGCTGGCTGGTGAGGTGCCAGCTGGCGGTGGCGGTGGCCTCCAGGTAGGGCAGGGCGCCGGCGATGATGCCGATGTCGATGCCGTAGAGCAGGCCGCCCATGCCGCCGATGAACAGCAGATAGCGGATCGGCCAGCGTGGTGCGTCGGCGGCGGGAACGGCAGTGGTGGCGGCGGGGGTCATCTACGCGTTCCTGGCAGGGCGGGAAAGGTGGCAGCGCTTGCGTCCGGCGTGGTGCCCGGGGCTACGGGGTGATCGGGTGGCCGGCGACGACGACCTGCTGCAGGCGCAGCCCGGCATCGAGCACCACCAGGTCCGCGCGCGCGGCCGGTGCGATGCTGCCGCGGTCGTCCAGGCCCAGGTACTGGGCCGGGAAGGTGGACACGCGCCGCGCCGCATCGGCCAGCTCCAGCCCCACCTGCACCAGGTTGCGCAGGGCCTGGTCCATGGTCAGCGCACTGCCGGCCAGCGAGCCGGTGGCCAGGCGCACGCAGCCGCCACACTTGTGCACGCGCTGCTCGCCCAGCGCATAGTCGCCGTCGGGCATGCCGGTGGCGGCGGTGGCATCGGTGACCGCATACAGGCGCGGAATCGCGCGCGCGGCCAGGCGGATCACGCCGGGGTGGATGTGCTGCAGATCCGGGATGATCTCGGCGTACTGCGCATGGGCCAGGGCGGCGGCGGCGATGCCGGGGCGGTAGTGGTCCACGCCGGTCATGCCATTGAACAGGTGGGTGAAGCCGGACGCGCCGGCCTGCAGGGCGGCCACGCCGTCCTCGTAGGTGCCGGCGCTGTGGCCCAGCTGCACGCGGATGCCGAGTGCGCAGAGGGCGGGAATCAGCGCGGCGTGCGCGCCGATCTCCGGTGCCAGCGTCATCACCCGGATCGGGGCCAGCGCGTGCAGCTGCTGCACCAGCGCCAGCGTCGCCTCGATCGTGCGGTTGGGCTGCGCGCCCAGCCGCTGCGGGCTGATGAAGGGGCCTTCCAGGTGCACGCCGACGATGCCGGCGGCATCGGGGTCGGGCGCGGCCATCGTCGCCGCAACGCCGGCCAGCGCATGTTCGATCTCATCCAGGCCGGCGGTCATGGTGGTGGCCAGCAGCGTGGTGGTACCAAAGCGCGCATGGGTGCGGGCGATGGTGCGGGCCGCATCGCCGCCCTGCATCAGGTCCACGCCGGCCGCGCCATGCACGTGCAGGTCGATGAAGCCGGGCAGGATCACCGGCAGCTGCGGATCGTCGGCGCCGCTGTGGTCGTCCACCTGCAGCTGCCGCACGTGCGTATCGAAATGGACGTGGCCGCGGCGCCAGCCGAGCGGGGTGAGGATGCGGCCGTGCAGGGAGCGGGTCTGGGTCTGGGTCACGCGGGGGACTCGGCGATGATCACTTCGATGCCCAGCCGCTGCAGCCCTTCCAGGTACTCGGCGTCGATGCTGGCGTCGGTGATGACGGTATGGACCTGGTCCAGCCGCGCGATGCGGTGCAGGCTGACCCGGCCGAACTTGGACGCGTCGGTGAGCACCACGATGCGGCGTGCGCGCTCGACCATGCGGTGGTTGAGGCTGGCTTCGGCCTCGTGGTGGGTGGTCAGGCCGAACTGCAGGTCCAGGCCGTCCACGCCCAGGAACAGGGTGTCGAAGCTGTAGGTGTTGAGGCTGGCCTCGGCCTGGCTGCCCTGCAGCGACAGCGACTGCTTGCGCAGCAGGCCACCGGTAAGCAGCAGCTCCACGCCGGGGGCGTTGGCCAGCTCCCAGGCGATGTTCAGCCCGTTGGTCATCACCGTGACATCGCGGTGCGCGCGCAGGTGGCGGGCCAGGGTCATGGTGGTGGAGCCGGAATCGATGATGATGTTGTCGCCGGCCTTGACCAGCCCGGCCGCATGCGCGCCGATGCTGTCCTTCACCGGCAGGTTCAGGGCGTCCTTCTCGTGGATGTCCTGTTCCTGCGGCGGGGTGCGCACCAGGGTGGCACCGCCATGGGTACGCGTGGCCAGACCCTGCGATTCGATGTGGGTGAGGTCGGCGCGGATGGTCACCGCCGACACGCCGAAGCGCTCGACCAGCTCGCTGACCTGCACGTTGCCGTGCTCGACCAGCATCTGCAGGATCTGTTGGCGACGCTGCCGTGTATTGCGCATGGGGGCGATTCCGTTCGGAAGGAAAGTCAAAGCTTACCGTTCCGAAAGCTCCGCGGCCGGGAAAGTTTCGTTATCGGCCCCGGCGCGGTTGCGATTGCAGGCACGGGCGTACTCGCCCAGCCGTTCGGCCACCTTGTGCTGGATCAGCGCCAATGGATCGTGGGTCAGCGCGCCGGCCTCGATGGCCAACTGCTGGTTGGGCAGGAACTGGCTGAGCAGGATCTGCGGCGGCGCGTGCTGGCGCAGGTTGGCCACCAGCGTCTCCAGCGCTGCCACCACCGCCGGCTCACCCCAGTAATAGCGGCTGCGGTCGCTCAGCGAATAGGCGCGCAGCAGGCGCAGTGCGTGCTCGTCGCCCTGGTAGTAGCTGCGCCAGTTGCCGGGCTTGTCGCGCATGCACTGGTCTAGCACCGCGATCAGGTTGGAGCACTGCGCCGCTGGCAGCAGCTCGGCCTCGATCATGGCCAGGGCGAACACGGCTTCGCGGAACGCATAGGTGGCGGCCGGGCCGACCTTGAGGATGGCGAAGTGATCGCGCACCAGCGCATGCAGGCCAGCTTCGGTCTGGTAATCGGTGGAGTGCGCCTCGAACACGATGCGCGGCTGCGCGTCCACAAACGCCGACAGCGCGCGCGCTGCGGAGCGGTCGTAGTAGTGCACGCTGCTGTGGTCGAAATCGACGCCGGGCTGCACCACCATCGCAATCACCCGCTCCCATGCCGGCAGCAGGTCCGGCGCGGAGAACGCCTCGCGGTGGATGGCCAGCGTGGTGGCCGCCGCGGCCGGCGTGGTGACCTGCAGGCCGCCCTGCAGCGAGGCTTCGCCGCCGGGGATCGGCACTTCGGTGCCGATCACATACACCGGCGCGGGCAGGCCGTGCGCGGCGGCGGTGCGCTCGGCGATGCGGGCCAGTTCGGCCGAGCGCGCCGCCACCACCGCATCGGGCAGCGGGGTGGGGTCATCGGCGCAGGCCATGCTGCAGTCCAGGTGGATCTTGTGGAAGCCGGCGGCCACATACGCCTCGATCAGGACCCGCGCGTTGGCCATCGCCACCTCGGCAGGGCCCTTCTGCCAGGCATTGGGGCCGAGGTGGTCGCCGCCCAGCACCAGCCGTTCGACCGGGAAGCCGGCGCGGCGGGCCAGCTCCAGCACGTAGTCGCGGTACTGCGGCGGGGTCATGCCGGTGTAGCCGCCAAACTGGTCCACCTGGTTGGAGGTGGCCTCGATCAGCAGCACGGTGTCATAGCGCCGGGCGACCTGCATGGCCGCCAGCAGAACCTGTTCGTTGCTGCAGCACACGCTGTACAGGCCGACGGGGTGGCCCTGGCGATGGGCGGCGATCAACGATTGGATGGCAGACATGGCAACTCCGGAAACAACGGGATCAGCAGGCAGGGTGGTGCTGGCGTGCCAGCAGCGCCGCGCCGCGCGCACCACCGGCATCGCCGAAGGTGGGCGGCAGGATCGGCGGCACGCGCACGCCCTGGAACAGGTACGGCGCAATCGCCGCAGGCAGGTCGCGGTACAGCTGCTCCAGCTTGGACAGGCCGCCACCGAGCACGATCACGTGCGGGTCGATGGCCAGGACCAGGTTGGCGAAGCTGTAGCCGAGCAGGTCGCGGTGGATCGCCAGCGCCTGGGTGGCGATGGCATCGCCAGCGTGGGCCAGTGCCACCACCGCGCTGGCATCCACCGCGTCAGCGCCGAGGCCTTCATGGATCAGCGCCAGCCCGTTGCCGGACACGTAGCGCTCCAGGCAGCCGCGCAGGCCGCAGGCGCAGGCCAGCACCGGCAGCGCGTGGCGCTGCAGCAGCGTGGCCGGAATGCTCCAGTGGCCCCACTCGCCGGCGATGCCGTTGGCACCGGCCACCAGTTGGCCGCCCACGCAGAAGCCGCCGCCCGCACCGGTGCCCAGGATCGCCCCGAACATGCTCGGGTAGCCCGCACCGGCACCCGCGTGGGCCTCGCTCAGGGCAAAGCACTGCAGGTCGTTGCCGAACGCCAGCGGCCGTTGCAGGCGGGCCTGCAGGTCATCAGCGACCAGGCGCCCGGTCAGGCCGGGCACGTTCGCGCTCAGCTGGCGGCCGCTGCTGCGATCGCGCACGCCGGGCAGGCCGATGCCGATCGCCCGGGCCGGCGCGCCGAGCGCCGCGTCGGCTGCGTGCACCAGGCCGGTGATGGCCTGCAGGAAGGCGTCGTAATCCCGGGTGGGCGTGGTGACCCGCTCGCGGTGCCGTTCGTGCAGGGTGGCGTCGTAGGCCACCAGCTCGATCTTGGTGCCGCCCACGTCGATGCCGTACCAGTGCTGCATGGGAATGCCCTGCTCAGCCATGGGGATGGATGGTCACGCCCTGCACGACCCGGTTGACGGTGCCGTCGGGGAATGGATTGTCCGGGGTCATGCCCAGCGCGGCCGAGCGCTGCAGGGCATAGCACTGCGGCATCAGCAACCACAGCGGGGCCAGCCAGCTGTCGTCCAGCGCCGGCGCGTCGATGACGAAGTCGCCGGCGGCGCGGTCATCGCCGTCCGCGCCCACCGAGATCACCCGCGCGGCGATGCCGTCGCCCCGCAGTTCGTCCAGCAGGTCCTGTTCGTAGCGTCGCGACAGCGGCTGGCCGCTGCGCAGCACCACCACCAGGGTCTGCGCGTTGAGCGTGGACTTGGGGCCGTGGCGGAAGCCGAGCGGGGTGTTGGCCAGCGCCAGCACCTGCCCGGCGGTGAGCTCCAGGACCTTCAATGCCGCCTCGCGGGCCAGCGCTTCCAGCGGGCCGCTGCCGAGGTAGATCACCCGCGAGTAGGCGGCCTGGGCGAGCGTGCCCACCGCCGCGTCCCACGCCTGCAGGGCGCGTTCGCCGTGGCCGGCCAGGTCGCGCAGGCGCTGGACGCGCTGCGGCCACGGCGCGGTGTCGAACACGCTCAGCGCGGCCAGCAGCATGCAGCTCAGGCTGCTGGTCATGGCAAAGGCGCGGTCGCAGCTGGGCGGCGGCATCAGCAGCGACAGGGTGTCGCTGCGTCCCTGGCCGCGCCGGGCCAGTTCGCCGTCGGCATTGCAGGTGATATCCAGGAAGCGGGCGTCATCCACCCAGGCGCGCACCAGCTCCACCGCCGCCACGCTCTCCGGGCTGGAGCCACTGCGGCCGAAGGACACCAGCAGGGTCGGGCGATCGCGTGCCAGGTACAGCGCGGGATGGGTGAGCAGGCTGGTGGTGTGGATGGCGCGGACCTCGGCAGGCCACTGCGCATTGATGGCGTCGGCCACCATCTCGGCAATGAAGCCCGAGCTGCCGGCGCCCGTGAAGATCACCCGCTGGCCCGGCTGGCGCAATGCCTGGCCCAGGAAGCCGTCGATGCGCGCCTGCGCGTCATCGAGCAGGTCGGCCAGCGCAGACCACAGGCGCGGCTGCTGGGCGATTTCTTCGGCGGTGTAGGCGCCGCCAAGGCGCTGCCACGCGGGCAAGTCGGTAAGCACAGAAGCGTCCATTCGCAATTCCTGTTGGGCGACCGCACCTTCTGTGTTTTCTTTCGAAATGTCAAATATCGAAAGATAAAGAAAAGCTGGAGCCGTCACAGTTTTTACGAATCGGTCGACGCCGGCCGAGACGGCTGCACGGCGGATGCCGCACTGCACCACGGTTTCAGGCGACAAGAACCGCGTATTCAGCCGCCATATAGAAAGGACACCCCGCGCTATCTTTCGTTTTAAAGAAAATATCCTTCCTTTTTCTTTGCAATTTGTTGACATCTTTCGAGAGCCTGCCCTAGAGTCGGCCGCACTGGTTTCAGATTCCCGCTGACCGCGGGCTTGGGGGCAAGGTGGAATCCCGGTTTCGACGTACTGGCCTGAGGGTGGCACTGCTTTCCGCGCTGGCGGTCACGCCGGCCGTGGCCGCGCCGCTGGGCAACCTGGCCGGTATCACCGCCGCCCCCGACAAGGACGGGCGCCCTGGCTGGGACATCCGTACCGACAACGGCGCGCTGCTGCGCGTGGACCTGCTGGGCGAGGACGTGCTGCGCGTGCAGGCCGGACGCAACGGCCGCCTGGGCGGTGCCGGCGACAAGGCGGCGCCGATCGTGCTGCCGCAACCGGCGCGCGGCGTGGCTGCCCGGTTGGAAGAGGACGCCACCGAAGTGCGCATCCGCACCGCGGCCCTGGTGCTGCACATCCAGCGGCAACCGTTGCGGCTGGCGCTGGACCGGCGCCAGGACGGCGGCGACGTGCCGCTGTGGCGCGAGCTGCAGCCGCTGGACCTGGACGCCGCGCAGAGCGTGCAGGTGCTCACCAGCCAGGCCGATGAACACTTCTATGGCGGTGGCCAGCAGAACGGCCGTTTCGAGTTCAAGGGCCGCGAACTGGAGGTCTCCTATTCCGGCGGCTGGGAAGAGGGCGACCGCCCCAATCCCGCCCCGATGCTGCTCAGTTCGCGCGGCTGGGGCATGCTGCGCAACACCTGGAGCGATGGCAGCTACGACCTGCGCCAGGCCGACCAGGCCACCCTGCTGCACCGCGAAGACCGCTTCGATGCGTATTACTTCGTCGGCCCGAGCCTGCATGCACTGCTGGACCGCTACACCGCGCTGACCGGCCGCGCCGGCCTGCTGCCGCGCTGGGCGTTCTCCTACGGCGATGCCGACTGCTACAACGACGGCGACAACATCAAGAAGCCCGGCAGCGTGCCCGACGGCTGGAGCGATGGCCCCACCGGCAGCACCGCCGACGTGGTGGACAGCGTGGCCAGGCAGTACCGCGACCACGACATGCCCGGCGGCTGGATCCTGCCCAACGATGGCTATGGCTGCGGCTACAAGAAGCTGCCGGAAACGGTGAAGGGCCTGGCCCAGTACGGCTTCAAGACCGGTCTGTGGACCGAGAACGGCGTGGACAAGATCGCCTGGGAAGTGGGCACCGCCGGCAGCCGCGTGCAGAAGCTGGACGTGGCCTGGACCGGCAAGGGCTACCAGTTCGCGATGGACGCCAACCAGTCCGCGTTCAACGGCATCCTGCACAATTCCGACTCGCGCCCGTTCCTGTGGACGGTGATGGGCTGGGCCGGCATCCAGCGCTATGCGGTGGCCTGGACCGGCGACCAGAGCAGCAGCTGGGATTACATCCGCTGGCACATTCCCACCCTGGTCGGCTCAGGCCTGTCGGGCATGGCCTATGCCAGCGGCGACGTGGATGCGATCTTTGGCGGCAGCGCCGAGACCTTCACCCGCGACCTGCAGTGGAAGAGCTTCACGCCGGTGCTGATGGGCATGTCCGGCTGGTCGGGCAACGCGCGCAAGCACCCGTGGTGGTTCGACGAGCCCTACCGCAGCATCAACCGCGACTACCTCAAGTTGAAGATGCGCATGACCCCGTACATGTACGGGCTGGCGCAGGAAGCGGCCACCACCGGCGCGCCGCTGCTGCGCGCGCTGATGTGGGACTACCCGCAGGACCCGCAGGCCTATACCGAAGCGCACAAGTACCAGTTCCTGCTCGGCCGCGACCTGTTGATCGCCCCGGTGTACCGCAGCCAGGCCGCCAGCCGTGGCTGGCGCCGCGACATCCACCTGCCGCAGGGCCGCTGGATCGACTACTGGGATGGCCGCCAGCTGCAGGCCGGTGCGCCCGGACGTGACCTCGACCGCGCCGTGGACCTGGCCACGATCCCGGTGTTCGTGCGCGCCGGGGCGATCATCCCGATGTACCCGGACATGCTCTACGACGGGCAGAAGCCGCTGGATGAAGTCACCTTCGACCTGTACCCGCAGGGCGAGGCGCAGTACACGCTGTACGAAGACGACGGCAACACGCGCCGTTACGAGAAGGGCGAATCCAGCACCCAGCAGGTCACCGTGCAGGCCCCCGCGCAGGGCACCGGCCCGGTGCAGGTGCATATCGGCGCGGTGCAGGGCCAGTACGCCGGCCAGCTGCCGCAACGCCGCTACGCATTGCGCGTGCTCAGCCGGCAGCGCCCCACGGCGGTCGTCCTGGGCGGGCGCACGCTGCCGATGCTGGCCGACAAGGCCGCCTGGCAGGCCGCCGGCGAAGGCTGGTACTTCGATGCCGCCGAGCGTCGCGGCACGCTGCATGTGCGCAGCGCGCCCAGCGATATCCGCCAGCCGCTGGCCTTCCGGCTGGAACTGCCGGTTGCCGCCGCCGCGGCCGACGATGCCTTCCCGGCGGCGCCGGAACTGGGCCGCGCACTGCCTTCCGACAGTCTGCTGGTGGTCAACCGCCCGGCCGAAGAACAGGGCTACGCGCTGGAGAAGGCCTTCGACGACGACCCGGCCACGTGGTTCCGCACGGTGCGCAACCAGGCGGTCAAGACCGGCGCGCACGAGTGGGTGATCGGCTTCGGCGAGCGCAAGCTGATCGACGGCATCGAACTGGCCCCGCGCAACGACCAGCACTGGAAGAGCGGCCAGATCCGCGACTACGAAATCTACATGGCCGACAGCAACGGCGAGTGGGGTGAGCCGATCAAGCGCGGTCGCCTGACCCTGCAGCAGGGCCGGCAGCAGATCGACTTCCCCGCCCAGGCCGGCCGCCTGCTGCGCTTCCGCGTGCTCAGTACGCAGAACCCGGAGGGTGACGGCGCCAGCGCCGCCGACCCGATGGTGAGCGCGGCGCAAGGCGGCGTGGCGCGTGCGGTGGATGCGCTGCAGCCGCGCGATGTGGGCCCGATCGTACTGTCCAGCTTCCACGTGCTTGAGCACGCCCAGGCTGAAAAGCCGGCCCAGCAGTTGTACCTGTCCGCCCTGCCGCTGCCGGCGGCGCTGCATGCCCGGGTGGCCGTCGACCATGCGCTCGGTGGCCAGGCCGAGCTGCGCATGAACGGCCTGCACTTCCGTCGCGGCCTGGGCGTGAACGCCGACAGCCGCATCGACCTGGCGCTGACCGGCAACTGGCGCCTGCTGCGCGCCGACCTCGGCATCGATGACCAGTGCCGCGCCGCCGGCGGCATGCAGTTCCAGGTATGGGGCGACAACCGCCTGCTGTACGACAGCGGCCTGGTCAAGGCGCCTGGCGTGGTCAAGCCGGAGCTGGACGTGCGCGGCCTGCATACCTTGAGCCTGCGCACGCTCGGCGCGCAGGGCGACCACCCCGCGCAGGTCTGCGGCAACTGGGCCAATGCCGCGCTGATCGGACAGGAGGGCGATACCGCCAGCATCGTGTCGCCGTAACCGCAGAAACACGCTTCCAGAAAAACAGCTCTCTCCGTTTCCCGTCTGCGGCCTCTGGTCCGCGGCACGGGGGACGTTTGCCCGAAAACACCCATCCACCGCCAGCCCCACGCTGCGGATCGAACAAGGAGACAAAGATGTTGACCGAACGCCATCGCCATCGCTGCATCCCCGCTACCCCCTTGTCCATCGCACTGGGCCTGGCCCTTGCCGTGGTCGGCAGTGCCGGTGCGCAGGAGGCCAAACCCGATGCCAAGGCCACCGAGCTGTCGCGCATCGAGGTGACCGGCTCCAACATCAAGCGCACCGACGTGGAAACCGCCTCGCCGGTGCAGGTGATCAGCAAGCAGGACATCGAGAACATGGGGGCGCGCACCCTGCTGCAGGTGCTCGACAACCTGCCGGCGGCCCGCCCGGGCCAGCAGGATGCACGCTCGCTGTTCACCGGTTCGGACGGCGCCTCGCAGGCCAACCTGCGCGGTCTCGGCGCACAGGGCACGCTGGTGTTGTTGAACGGGCGCCGCCTCTCGTACTACGGCGCGCCGGCCGGTTTCCAGACCCAGTTCGTCAACATCGATGCGATTCCGGCCGCGGCGATCGAGCGCATGGAAGTGCTCACCGACGGCGCCTCGGCGGTGTACGGCACCGATGCGGTGGCCGGCGTGATCAACGTGATCACCAAGCGTTCCTACCAGGGTGCGGAGATCAACCTCACCACGGACACATCCTCGCGGATCAGCTCCTACGGCGAACACCAGGGCAGCATCACCGCCGGGTTCGGCGACCTGGATGAAGACCGCTACAACGTCTACGCCTCGGTCAACCTGTACCGGCGCGACGCGATCCCGCTGAGCGACTTCTACGACAAGCGACCCAACCAGTACTACGTCAACAACCCCAACTACCTGCCCAACCTGCGCCTGGGCACCGGCAGCAAGCCGGGCCAGTTCAACCCGGGCAGCTACTTCGCCTTCGACCCGGTCACCGGCGCCCGCGTGCAGGAAGCCGCGCCGGGCTGCAACACCGTGCTCACCACCGAAGCGGCCGGCCCGCGCTGTATCTGGCAGACGTGGATGAACAACGAGATCGACGCCGGGGCCAAGTCCGAGCGCAACACCGCCTACGTCAACGCGCACTTCCTGATCGGCGACAGCACCGAAGCCTTCGCCGAAGCCACCTACACCGACATCGACCTCACCGCCAACGGTGGCACCCCGCGCGCCTACGGCACCACCACCGGCAACCCCACCAGCTGGTTCTCGCGCAACACCGGCACCACGGTCAACCAGTTCCTGTACCCCTACCTGGGGCCGAACAACGCGTACAACCACGCCTCGCCCGAGCTGAAGGCGCTGATGGGCGGGGTGGTGGGCCTGCAGTACCTGCTGCAGGACGTGGGTGCCAACCACTTCGGCCAGCGCAACACCGACCAGAGCTACCGCGTGGTGGCCGGGCTGCGCGGCAACCGCGGCGACTGGAACTGGGAAACGGCCTTTGCCACCGCCGGCAGCCACTCGGTCACCTACCAGACCACCAACGTCAACCTGGCCGGCTTCGAGAAGGCGTTTGGCCCGTACAGCGTCGACCCGGGGACGGGGCGGGTGATCATCTCCGACAATCCGGCGTACAAGTTCGGCGAACTCAGCGAGGCCAACGCCGCGCTGATCCGCGAAGCGTTCCCGACCTTCGACATCCAGTCCTGGACGCGCCTGCATACCCTGGACGGCAAGATCGAAGGTCCGCTGTTCCAGATGCCGGCCGGCGAAGTGCGCGCCGCGTTCGGCTTCAATGCCAGCCGCGAAACCTTCTATACGCCCGGCAACCCGGACGCGGCCAATGGCCTGATCACCCAGCAGGGCGGCTCGTGGTTCGACGGCAAGCGCAATACCTATGCGCTGTTTGCCGAGACCGTGGCCCCGATCACCGACAAGCTGGAACTGGACGCGGCCCTGCGCGTGGACAAGTATCCCGACTTCAGCGCCAACCTGGCCCCGAAGATCGGCCTGAAGTACCAGATGTTCGATCAGCTGATGCTGCGCGGCACGTACTCCACCGGCTTCCGCGCGCCGAGCCTGGCCGAATCGGGCAACGGCGGGGTGTTCGCCCAGCTCGGCGGCTACCGCGACGAAGTCCGCTGCAACGAGACCAATGCCATCGCCAACCTGCTGCTCAAGTCGCAGCGCGGTGGCGATGTCGACCTGGGCAAGACCCTGCTCAACAGCGATTGCAGCCGCACCGTGGCGCGCATGACCCAGCCCAACCCCGACCTCAAGCCGGAAAAGGCCAAGATCACCACGCTGGGCTTCGTCTACGAGCCCACCCAGTGGCTGTCGGTGTCGGCCGATTACTGGTTCATCTACCGCAGCAACGAGATCGTCGCACCGGACTTCACCCGCGACGAGGACATCATTTCCTCCACCCGTTCGCCGATCACCGAGGCCGACCGTGCCAACCAGGCCGCGCTGGCGGCGATGTGTGCCGATCCGGCCAGCGGCGTGAGCTGCCCGGGTACGCTGCCCGGCTACAGCACCGGCAACGTGGCCAGCGTGGTGGGCCAGTACAAGAACCGCGGCAAGACCCTGATCGATGGCTTCGACATCGACGCGCGCAGCCGCTTCTCGCTGGGCGACTGGGGCAACCTGAACATCGGCGTGGCCGCCACCATCGCCAACCGCAACCGCTCCTACCTGGATGACGAGAGCGGCTGGTACTACGGCGACCTGGTCGGCTACTACAACAACCCGCGCCTGCGCGCCACGCTCAACGCCGACTGGAACTACAAGCAGGTCACCACCAGCTTCTTCGTCAACTACGTGGGGGGCACCAAGTGGGCGCTGCAGCAGATCGACGAGGAAGACAACAATGCACAGACCTGCACCGCCGGCTACCTGGCGCTGGAGCAGAGCAAGTGCGACGGCGCCCCGTCCTGGTGGACGGCCAACCTGAGCGTGGGCTGGCGCCCGGATGACCACTGGAACGTGGGCTTCACCATCAAGAACCTGTTCGACCGCCTGCCGTTCTACGACCCCAACAGCTTCCTGGGCGATTCCAGCGATTACGCCACCATCTTCGGCCGCGGTTACAGTCTCACGGTCGGCTACAAGTTCTGAGTGTTCCATCGCGCCGGCCGCCGCCGGCGCGATGCCTAGAAGAGGAATGTTTGCCATGAAACGTAGGGAATTCATCGCGGCCAGTGCCGCCGTCGCTGCCAGCAGCCTGCTGCCCGCCACCCCGTCGTGGGCGGCCAGGCGCCGGCTCAAGCTGGGCCTGATCGGCACCGGCATGCGCGGCCAGGTGCTGCTGACCGAGCTGGTGCGCCGCGACGACGTGGAGGTGGTGGCGCTGTGCGACATCGAACCGATCATGCTCGGCCGCGCCGTGGAGCGGGTGGCCAAGGCCGGCAAGCCCGCCCCGAAGACCTATGGCCAGGACGGTGACGTCAACGCCTGGAAGCGCCTGCTCGAACAGCGCGGCCTGGACGGGGTGATCATCGCCACGCCGTGGGAGTACCACGCGCCGATGGCCATTGCGGCCATGCAGGCGAAGATCCCGGTCGGTTGCGAAGTGGTGGCCGGCATCACCCTGCAGGACCACTGGGACGTGCTCAAGACCCAGTTGTCCACCGGCACCCCGTACATGCTGCTGGAGAACGTCTGTTATCGGCGCGATGTGATGGCCGCGCTGCAGATGGTGCGCCAGGGCCTGTTCGGTGAGCTGGTGCACCTGCAGGGCGGCTACCAGCACGACCTGCGCGGGGTGAAGTTCAACTCCGGCAATCCCGACCAGCCTTACGACAGCGGCGTGGAATTCGGCGCCAAGGGCTGGTCCGAGGCGCGCTGGCGCACCGAGCACTCGATCAAGCGCAACGGCGAGCTGTACCCCAGCCACGGCATCGGCCCGTGCGCGATGTACACCGGCATCAACCGTGGCAACCGGTTCACCCATATCAACGCCTTCGCCAGCAAGGCGCGCGGCCTGCACGACTACACCGTGGCCAAGAGCGGCGGCACGACCCATCCCAGCACCAAGGTGGCCTTCAAGCTGGGCGACGTGGTGACCACCACGCTGGCCTGCGAGAACGGCGAGACCATCATCCTGCAGCACGACACCTCGCTGCCGCGCCCGTATTCGATGGGCTTCCGCGTGCAGGGCACCCACGGCCTGTGGATGGACGTCAACCAGTCCATCCACATCGAAGGCCGCAGCCCGCCGCACAAGTGGGAAGACTTCAAGACCTACCAGGACCAGTACGAGCACCCGCTGTGGAAGCAGCATGCCGATACCGCCGCCAGTGCCGGCCACGGCGGCATGGACTGGTTCGTGATCCATGCCTTCGTCGAAGCGTTGAAGGCGCACGCGCCGATGCCGATCGACATCTACGATGCGATCACCTGGAGCGCGATCACCCCGCTGTCCGAGCAGTCCATCGCCAACGGCTTCCAGACCCTGGCATTCCCGGACTTCACCGCCGGGCTGTGGAAGCAGCGCAAGCCGATCTTCGCCTTCGACGGCAGCTACTGAGCAGACGCGCACCGACCCACGGTCGGTGCCTGCCTTGCGGGCGCGCTCGGCCATCACACTGTCACGCGGCCCGCGCACAGTACACCCCCACCAGACCGCCGGCGGGCCCCCGCCGTGCGCGGCGCCGCGCGGTCCTGGTTCCCGAGGCGATGGAGCGGTGGCGATGGGCGTGAGGCAATGGCGTCGTTGGGCGCGCATGCGCGGCTGGCTGGTGGTGTGCGGGTTGGCGGTGGCCGCCAGCGGCAGCGCCGCCGAGCCGCCGGTGCCGGCAGCCTGGTTGGCCTATGCCGCCGCCGCCAGCGACGCGCTGGGCCAGCGCCTGGCCCAGGCCGATGACGCGCGCGTGGCGCGGCTGCATGCGTTCCTGCAGCAGACGCCGCAGACCGCCGGGGCCGGCCCTTTGGCAGTGCGCCTGTGGATCGATCCGGTGGGCACGGTGACCCGCAGCGAGTTCGCTTCGCTGGGCGATGCCCAGGCCGACGCCGACCTGCACGCCCTGCTCGAGCAGGCCTCCCTGCCCGCAGCACCGCCGCCGGGCATGCGCCAGCCCCTGCGGCTGGGCCTGTCATTGCAGCCGCTGCCACCGGACACGCCCTGAGCCACTCAGGGCCGGATGACCGGCGGCGGGGGCGGGGGGCGCTGCGGTTGGGTGGAGACGCCGAAACTGCTGCCCATCCGCTGCTGGGTCGCGGCGCGGTTGGCCAGCCCCAGCGCGCTGGGGGGCTGGCGTATCCGCTGCTCGGAGCCGAGCGGGGGGGCGGGGGGAGAGGGCGACGACGCGGGGGCCAGCAGGCGGCTGATGCAGGCGTAGTCGGGGACGCGCTCGCCATTGACCTCCACCTCGATGCAGCCCGACGGCGCTGCGTCCGCGCTGGCGCATGCGCCGGCGGCGCACAGGCACAGCCACAGGCCGATGCAGGCCAACACGGTGCACTCCCGGTTTGAACGTTCCCGCATCATCTCTGTCACCGCGCTGCAATGAAGCCGCCCTAACGTGACCGGCTTGGCGTTCTGATGCTGGCGTGTCTTGCATGCAGTTTGATGACACCGGGGCACGGGCCCGCCTGCGACCGCTGCTGGCAGGCGCGCTGCGCGCCGTGCTCATCGTCGTACTGACTCTGCCGTTGCCGTCGATGGCCGCGACCACCGACGGCGACGACGGCGCTGCCACGCGTCGTTTCGACATACCGGCACAACCGTTGCCACAGGCGTTGCAGTTGTATGGGGAGATCACCGGGGTGGCGGTACTGATCGATGCCCACTTGCTGGGCGGGCTGCGCTCGACGCCGGTCAACGGCGATCTTGCGCCGATGGCAGCGCTGCAGGTGCTGCTGCAGGGCACCGGGCTGGTGCCGCGCGTTGTCGACGGTGCCGGCCTGACCCTGCTGCCCAGTGCCCGCAGCGCAGCGCCCGCGTCCGCGCAGACGCCGGCTGCCACGGCCGCCGGCAACGTGCCGCCGCAGGCGGCGCGGTTGATCCAGCGCCGCCTGGAGCAGGCCTTGTGCGGCAGCCGCGCTACGCGCCCGGGCAGCTATCGCGCGGCCCTGCAACTCTGGCTGGATGACGATGCCGCGGTGGTCCGCGCGGCACTGCTGGAGGGCAGCGGCGACCCGGACCGCGACAGTGCCATCCTTGCCCGCGTGCGCGCCCTGGCGCTGCCGGGCGTGCCGCGCGGCCTGCCACAACCGCTGACGTTGCTGCTGCTGCCACGCAGCGCCAGCACCACGCCACCGTGCAGGGCGCCGTCGTGAGCGGCCTGGGCGGCGTATTCCTGGCCCACTACGAGGCCTTCCGCAAGCGCCTGCGGCGCCGGCTCGGCTCGGACGACCTGGCCTTGGACGCGCTGCAGGAAACCTGGTTGCGAGTGGAGCGGATGGGCGCGGCCCAGCCGCAGCGCAATGCGGTGGCCTACCTGTTCCGGATGGCGATCAATGCCGCCAGCGACCAGCGCAGCGCACAGGCACGCGTGCTGACCAGCAGTGAAGTGGAGGCACTGATGGACGAGGGCACCGACCACCTGGACCCGGCCACGGTGACCATCGGCCGCGCGCAGATGCGCGCCCTGGCCGATGCACTGGGCGAGCTGCCCGCGCGCCAGCGCGCCATCCTGATTGCCGCCCGGGTGGACCAACGTCCGATCGAGGCCATCGCCGCCGAACACGGGGTGTCCTCGCGGATGATCGGCAAAGACCTCAAGAAGGCGCTGCAGCACTGCGCCACGCGCCTGGAGCGGCCGCTGGTGCAGCGGTTCGGTCCCGGTGCCGGAAAACCGTCATGACTGGTATGAGCCCCGACGCATCGACTGTGATATCGCCCGAACTGCAGCAGCAGGCGCACGACTGGCTGCTGCGGCTGCAGCGCGCGCCGGTCACCCAGGCCGACGCCGATGCGTTCCGCCGCTGGCGCGCGCTGGACCCACGCCACGCGCGGGCCTTCGCGCAGGCCCGCGCGCTGTGGAGCGCGCTGGGCCCGGCGCTGCAGGACGCCGCCGCCGTTCCCGCGCCGTCCGCAGCGGCGTCGCTGCCGCGCGCGGGCACCGCCACGCCCGCGCGCCCGCGCGGCCGGGTCAACCGCTCGCGGCGCGCCTTCCTGGGCGGTGCGGTGGCCGCCGCCGCGGGCGGCTGGCTGGTGGCGCGCTCACCGCTGGGCATGTGGCCGGAGATGCAGGCCCTCGGCGCGGATTACCGCACCGCCACCGGTGAGCAGCGCACGCTGGATATCCACGGCGTCGCCGTGGCCATGGGCACGCGTACCGACCTGCGCCGTATCGAGGGCGGCAGCGGCCTGGAGGTACGCCAGGGCGAAGCCCAGTTCAACCTGCCTGCGCGCGGCCCGGCCGGGTTTGCGATCGACGTCGAGGGCGCACGCATCACCGCGGCGGCGGGCGCGCGCGTCAACGTGCGCTGCGTGGATGCCGACGTGCGCGTGACCTGCCTGGCCGGGACCGCGGTGCTGGCGCGCGGCGCGCGCCGGGTGACGCTGCAGCCGGGTTGGCAGGCGCGCCTGGACCCGGATCGGATCGCCTCGGTGGCGCAGGTGGCCAGCGACCGCATCGATGCGTGGCGCCAGGGCTGGCTGGTGGTCGATGACCAGCCGCTGGCGGAGGTGGTCCAGGAGATCAACCGGTATCGTCCCGGGCGGATCGTCATCACCGGCACGGCGCTGCAGGCGCGACGGGTGCAGGCACGCATCCCGCTGCGCGACCTGGATGCCTTCATCGATCTGGTACGCAACGCCTACGGCGCGCGCGTGGTCAACATGCCTGGCGGCGTGGTCCTGTTGAGCTGAGTGGAACCAACGCGCCAGCGCGCGCGATTGCAGCAGGCCGCGATGACAGCGCGATGACGCGCACGCCACCCATCGCGATCGCGTCATGCACAGATGAATTTTTTGTTGCAACGGTTCAGTCGTTGCCACCGTCCCGCGTCTTATCCAGCGTAACAAGCGCAACGCATTGCCCTGTCACGCTGCGTCCCGCTCCCAGGGACGGGCGTGCCGCGTACTGCGGTGACCTGCGCTTGCCCTAATCAGCGAACGATATTGCGACGGGTGACGGCGATGGTGAAGCAGCAGAACGGTTCGATCGGATGCACCTCCGTGCAGGCGCCGCAGGTGCGCGCGCTGTCCCAGGCCATCGCGATGCTGCTGGTGGCCGGTGGCGTGGTGGCCAACGCCGGCGCGCAGCAGGCCTTCAGCCCGGCATGGTTCGCCAACAAGGGCGTGCAACAACAGAATGCGGTGCAGAGCGGCCGCCTGCCCAACGGCATGCCCTCGAACCTGGCGCGTACCGATGCGCAGGCGCAGAAGGCACGCGACACGCTCAAGACGTCGCTGGACAACCTCAACACCGCCGCCCAGGCCATCGCCATGCAGCAGCGCATGCAGCAGACCGCGCGCGAAGCCGCGCGGCTGCGCGGCGGGGATGTGCCTGATGGTCTCGGCAGCGGCGGCCTGAAGATCGATGACGATGCGCTGACCCGTGGCTGGTTCAACGCCAGCGCGCCGACCCAGACCAGCAAGGACGGCACCACCACGGTCAGCATCGCGCAGATCGCCGACAAGGCCATCCTCAACTGGGAAACCTTCAACGTTGGCCGCAACACCGTGGTCGATTTCAACCAGCAGTCCGGCTGGTCGCTGCTCAACCGGGTCAACGACCCGTCCGCGCGTCCTTCGCAGATCCTCGGCCGCCTGCAGGGCCAGGGCACGGTGATGCTGGTCAACCGCAATGGCGTAGTGTTCGACGGTGGCAGCCAGGTCAACGTCAAGAACCTGGCCGCCGCCGCGGTCAACATCAGCGACGCGCAGTTCCGCAAGGGCCTGTACAGCGACGCGCAGGGCAGCGGCTTCATTCCCACCTTCGGCAACGACGTGGCCACCACCGCCAGCAGCTTCAGCCATGGCGCCGCAAGCGGCGACGTGGTGGTCGAGCGCGGCGCGCAGATCACCACGCATGTGCCGGCCTCGGTCACCGACGGCGGCGGCTATGTACTCATGCTGGGCCGCCAGGTGCACAACCACGGCCAGATCACCACCGCCAACGGCCAGACCACGCTGGCCGCCGGTGATGCGTTCGTGATCCGCAAGGGCATGGCCACCGACCAGAACCAGACCGCCACCACCCGCGGCAACGTGGTCAACACGCTGCGCAGCGCCACGGCGGCCGCGGCCGATACCGCATCTGCCAGCGGCGTGGTCAGCAACACCGGCCTGGTCCAGGCCAGCACCGGCGACATCACCCTGGCCGGCCACGACCTGCGCCAGCAGGGCACGCTGCTGTCCACCACCTCGGTGCACACCCGCGGCACCGTGCACCTGCAGAACGAACGCGCCGACACCACCGGCAGCGTGCTGCTGGACCAGGGCAGCACCACCGCGATCGTGCTTGACCCCAGTGCCACCACTGCGCTGGACGTGCAGCGCGAAACCCTGGTGCAGGATTCGGACAAGGTGGGCGACGGTATCGCCCATCGCCGTGACCAGTCGCTGGTGCAGATCAGCACGGGCGGCACGGTCGCCTTCGCCGACAGCAGCCTGACCCTGGCCACCGGCGGGCAGATCTTCGTCGATGCCGCCGACAGCGAGGTCCGCCAGGGCGCTCGTCTCGACGTGGCCGGCTACGTCGGCGTCAAGATCGCGATGGAAGCCAACAACGTCCAGATCAACGTGCAGGGGAACGAGCAGCGCGACGCGCCGCTCAACCGCGACGACAAATCGCTCAACAGCAGGAACATCTGGCTGGACCGGCGCGACCTGGTGCTGGTGCCGGCAGGCACCAACGGGTACGACAGCGACCGCTGGTACACCGCCGGTGGCCTGCTGGAAGTGGGCGGCTACCTGGGCGTGACCGGGCATGGCATCGGCGAATGGTCGGCGCAGGGCGGCACCGTGCAGTTCAGCGGCGGCCGCGTGGCCACCGCGCGCGGGTCCAGCATCAACCTCTCCGGCGGCGCCCTGGACGTGCAGACCGGCTACGTCAACCTGACCCATCTCAAGGGTGTCGACGGGCACCTGTACAACGCGTCCACCGCCCCCGGCGACCTGCTCTACAGCGGCCTGTACCGGGGCTTTGAAGATACCCATGCACGCTGGGGCAATACCGATTACTACTACAGCCCGCTGATCGCCCCGCAACGCAGGCTGGAGAACGGCTACACCGTGGGCCGCGACGCCGGCCAGCTGATCGTGGCCACCGGCGATGCGCAGCTGGAGGGCCAGGTCGAGACCACCACCTTCCAGGGCGAGCGCCAGCAGCGCGCGCGCGATGCCGCGCTCGATGGCTACCAGCAGGCGCAGACCGCCGTGGCCCGCCAGGGCCAGCTGGTGATCGGCAGCTACCTGCCGTACTACGACAAGGACAGCGGCCAGCAGCGCTTCAGCCCGGCGGCCGTGGCCGAACGGATCCGCATCGGCGGCACGGCGGCCGGCAGCCCGGGCAACATCGCCCTGGACGCGGCGTGGCTCAACGCGCAGGCCTTCGGCGCGGTGCAGGCCTATGCCCACGCCGGCATCGACGTGGACCAGGCACTGGACGTGGCCCATGGCGGCAGCATCGCCCTGCATGCCAGCGACGTGCGCATCAATGCCGACCTGCGTGCGCGCGGCGGCAGCATCGCACTGGGCGACATGGTGGTACAGCACACGAGCACCGGCACGCCGTGGCTGGACCTGCCGATCAGTGCGCGCCCGGGCGACACGCTGCTGCACCAGGTCGTGGTGGGCGACAACGTCACCCTGGATGCGCGCGGCCTGTGGAGCAACCAGTGGCAGGACCCGGCATCCATCGCCGGGCTGCCGTTTGTCGATGGCGGCAGCGTGTCGGTGCGCAGCACCGGCAACGTCAGCCTGGGCAAGGGCAGTCTGATCGATGTGTCTTCGGGCGCGGCGATGGACGTGGCCGGCGACGTGGCCGGTGGCAAGGGCGGCAGCGTCACCCTGGCCGCCGGCCAGAACATGGGCAGTGGCGTGCTGTCGCTGGATGGCAGCCTCCGCGCGCATGGCGTCAAGGGCGGTGGCGCGCTCAACATCGAGAACGGCACGCTGGTGAGCATCGGCGGTGACATCCCCGATGCGGTCGAACACCTGGCCGCTGGTGAGGCCAGCACGCTGCCGGTGCGCCTTGCCGCCGATGTGATCCTGCAGCCCGGCGACATCATCCCGCTGAGCTTCTCCATCACCATCACCCACGTGTCGGGTGGCAAGCCGATGCCGGTGACGGTGCGGCCGGAAGTGAGCAGCAGCAAGCCGATCACCACCCAGGCCCCATGGGTGCTGCCCACCACCGTGCAGCTGGCCAACTACGGCCCGGTGCGCCAGGCCGGCGAGATCCTGCCCGCGGGCACCACCCTGTGGACCATCGCCGACCTGCCGGCCGGCTACGTGGTGCCGGCCAATGTCTTCCCTGGCGGCCTGCCGATTCCCGCGCAGACCTCGCGCTACACCGCCGGCAGCGTGGCCACCGCGGCGATCACCGTACCGGCCGGCACGCGCCTGCCGGTGGGCACGGTGTGGCAGCGCGAGGTGGCGGTGCAGTCGTTCCTGGCGCTGGACAGCAGCCTGTTCCAGACCGGCTTCAAGCAGTACAACGTGATCGGCCGCGACGGCGTCACCGTGGTGGACGGCGCGCGCGTGGACGTGGCGATGCCGCTGCTGCAGGTCGACCTGGCCGCGGCGCGCGCACTGGCTAGCGGTGACGATCCGCACGGGGCGTTGTCGGCCTGGTTGCCGCCCTTGCAGCAGGATGACGCGGCCAGCGGCGCGGTGACTCTGCGCAAGGGCGCGGGCCTGTCGTTGACGGCCGGCACCGCGCAGAACGCCGCCGACCTGGAGATCGGCACGGACAGCCGGATTACCGTCGATCCGGGCCAGACCCTCCAGCTGACCGGCAATGCGCAGATCACCCTCGACGGCACGCTGCAGGCCCGCGGCGGGCGCATCAGCGTGCTCGGCGGCGACCTGGGCGAAGGCCCGCTGCTCAACCGTCCCAACGGCATGCCGAACGCGCGCTCGATCTGGATCGGCGAGAACGCCCTGCTGGACGTGTCCGGCGCCGCCTACACCGCGGTGGGCGCCACCGGCGACCACCAGGGCAAAGTGCTGGACGGTGGCACGATCGAAATCGGCGCGCGGCATGACCTGGCCTCGCGCGACTTGCCGGCCATCGACGCATTCGTGGTGGTGCGCGAGGGCGCCCGCCTGGAGGCCTCGGGCGCGCAGGCGGTGCTGGACGTGCCCGGCCTCGGCCAAACGGCCGTGGCCAGCCACGGCGGCGTGATCGCCTTGAGTGCCAGCAACGGCCTGTACGTGGATGGCAGCCTGCATGCGGCCGCCGGTGGCAGCGGCGCGCGCGGCGGCACGCTGGCATTGAACCTGGAAACCCCGGTCTACGGCCAGGTCGACCGCTGGAGCAGCAAGGGCGCCGAGGTGGACGACGGCGTGCGCATACCGCGCGAGCTGGTGATTGAGCAGCAGTACAGCGGCAGCGGCCTGGGCGCCGACGTGGTGGCCGGTGAACGCGACCCGCGCCTGGCCTACGGCAAGGCGCGCTACGGTGTGGATGCCATCCAGGCCGGCGGCTTCGACACCGCGTCGCTGTACGTCAACGGCCTGCTCGATTTCGACGGCAACGTGACGCTCAGCATGCGCCAGGCGCTGTACCTCACCGCCAGCGCGCTGGGCCTGTCCACCGACGCCGCGCGCGACAGCCAGGTGCGGCTGGACGCGCCGTACCTGCGGTTGTCGGGCGCGGCACGCCGCCAGATCGACAACACCATCATGCCCAACCCGGTCACCGGATCGCGCAACAGCACCCCGGCCGCCGGCTCGCTGGGCGTGGCCGCCCTGGCCGACGCCGCCTCCATCACCTTCGCCGGCGACCTGGTCGACGTGGTGGGCGCGGTCGGTTTCGGGGCGAACGGCGAGATCGTGCGTAACGCCGTGGATCCGCTGGTGGTCGAACGCGACGCCTTCGGCACGGTGCGCATCCAGAGCCAGGGCGACCTGCGCCTGCGCGCCGCCGACCTGTTCTCGCCGGGCAACACCACCCTGGCGGCCGCGCAGATCTACGGCAGCGGCAACGTCACCGTGGGCCTGCGCAGCACGTTGAACGAGTGGGGCGCGCTGACCACCGAACTGGACCCGGACCGCGTGCTCGACATCCAGCGCGTGGGCACCGCGTTGCCACCGCAGCCGTACAGCGTGTTCGGCAACATGAGCTTCGGCGCCGCGGTGATCAACCAGGGCGGCGTACTGCGCGCGCCGCTGGGCACCATCACGCTCGGCCGCGCCGACGGCAGCGGCTACACCGGCGTGGTCAACCTGCTGCCGGGCAGCGTGACCTCGGTCAGTGCCAAGGACCTGGTGATGCCCTACGGCGGCACCGTCGATGGGCTGGTCTACAACTACAACGGCGTGGACGTGGCCTACCAGGGCGTGGGCGGCGAACCGAAGGTGGAGTTCCGCTCGCACGCGGTCAACGCGCAGCAGGGCGCGGTACTGGACCTGGCCGGCGGCGGCGAACTGACCGGCGCGGCGTTCCTGTCCGGGCGCGGCGGCTCCACCGATGCCCGCCTGAATCCGCTGGTGCAGGTGGGCCGTGACGGCTTCACCCTGCCGGGCCTGTCCACCAACCCGGTATATGCGATCGTGCCGGGCCTCCAGCCCGGGCAGGCACCGCTGGGCGCCGAGCGTGGCGCCGGCGATCCCGCCATCGGCCAGCAGATCACCGTGGGCACGGGCATCCCCGGCTTGCCAGCGGGCACCTATACGCTGCTGCCGTCCACCTATGCGCTGCTGCCCGGCGCGTTCCGGGTGGAGCGCAACGGCCTGGCCGGCAGTGCCGCCGCCTTCGGTACCGCCCAGGCCATGCGCAACGGCTCGTGGAGCGTCTCGGCGCGCCAGGGCATCGCCAACACCGGCCACAGCGACATCCTGCCCACCCAGTGGGTGGTGACCGCCGCCGACACGCTGCGCACCTACTCGCAGTACAACGAAACCAGTTACGCCAACTTCGCCCTGCAGCAGGCCGCGCGCGAAGGCGCCCCGCGGCCGTTGCTGGAGCGCGACGCCAAGGCGGTCAATTTCAACCTGACCAACCCGGCCGCGGCCGGCGGGCTGGACCTGCCGTCGCTGCAGTTCAACGCCACCGTGCTGGACACAGCGGCCACCGGCGGCACCGGTTCGGTGGCGCGGCTGGTCAACGCCACGCAGTACGAGATCCTTGCCGATGGCGCCGAGGCCAGCGCGGATTTCAACGGCGTGTCGGTGCATGCCAGCGCGCTGAACCGCGTCGGCGCGGCGCGCCTGGAAATCGGCGGGCAGCTGCGCAGCACCTACGCCAACGCAACGACCGGCTCGCTGCAGTCGGCCAACGTGATCACCATCGAGGGCAGTTCGGGCAGCAACAGCATCGTGCTGCGTGCCGGTGCACAGCTGCAGGCCGCCGACGTGTTCCTGATGACCGGCCGCATGGCTGGCGGCATCGTGCTGGAGCAGGGCGCGGGCATCAACACGCTGGGCCAGGGCACCGCCGCCTACGACGCCACCCAGGGCTACATCTACGCGCCCGGCCGCAGCGCGCTGCTGGCCGTGTCCAACGGCCAGATCAACCTGCTGGCGCCCGATGCACCGGACGCCCAGGGCAACGGCGCCGGCAGCATCGAGATCGGCGCCTGCGCGGTTGCCGGCACCTGCTCCGGCCAGACCCGGCTGTACTCCGAAGGCACCATCGCCACCGCCACCGACAACCGGTTCGTGCTCGGCGATGCGGTGCGCTATGGCACGCGCAACCTGTCCCTGGCGGTGGGTGGCATCAACGTCGGCAGTGCCGACGCCATTGCCGACGCCACCGCGCGCGGCACGTTGCCCTCTGGCATGACCCTCAACCAGGACGTGCTCAGCCGCCTGCTGCTGGGTGACACCAGCGTGGGCGCACCGGCGTTGGAAGCGCTGTCGCTGACCGCACGCGAGTCGGTCAACTTCTACGGCGATGTGTCCCTGTCCACCTTCGATGCAGTCAGCGGAACGTCCGCGCTGAAGCAGCTGGTGCTGGGCACGCCGGCCATCTACGGCTACGGCGATGCCGACGCCGTGGCCCGCATCCATACCGACACCCTGGTCTGGAGCGGCGCGCTGGCGCCGGCCGGCAGCATCATCGCCGACGGCCCGGGCACCGGCCACGGCCAGCTGGTGGTGGACGCCCGCGAGATCGTGCTGGGCTACGGCCCGCGCACGCAGCCGGACACCGTGCGTGCGCAGGACCGCCTCGCCCTGGGCTTTGCCGGCGTGCACCTCAACGCCAGCGAGCGCCTCACCGCCAACCAGAAGGGCAGCCTGGGCGTGTTCGAAACCCAGGGCGACTGGGACGCGGCCACGCGCTCGTACGCCCGCCAGGGTGGCGACCTGTTCATCACCACCCCGCTGCTCACCGGCGCGGCCGGATCGGTCAACACGATCACCGCCGGCGGCAACCTGCAGGTCACCGGCAACGGTGCCGCAGCCCGCCCCGACAATGCCGCCCTGGCCGGCGCGCTGGGCGCGGAAATCGCCCTGGACAGCCGCGCCGGCACCCTGTTGCTGGACACCGCCGTGCTGCTGCCCAGCGGCAAGCTGAGCCTGGCCGCGCAGGGCGATGTGCGCCTGGCCGACGGCGCGCAGCTGGACCTGGCCGGCCGCCGCATCACGTTCTTCGACACCGCCAAGTACAGCTGGGGCGGTGATGTGGTGATCGACAGCCGCAGCGGCAACGTGCAGCAGGCCGCCGCTGCACGCATCGACCTGGCCGCGCAGAACAACCGCGCCGGTTCACTCCGGGTGCGTGCCGCCAGTGGCGCCATCGACCTGGCCGGCACGCTGCTCGGCAGCAGCAGCGGGCATTACGATGCCGGCGGCACCGAGGTGCCCTACAGCGCCGGTCGGATCGACCTGCATGGGCAGTCCATCGCCGATTTCAGGGGCCTCAACACCCGCCTCACCCGCGATGGCGTCACCGGCGCGCGCACCTTCCGCATCGGCCTGGGCGACCTGGTGCTGGGCGACGAAGTGGTGGCGCACGAGGTGAACATCGGGCTGGACAACGGCCAGCTCACCGTCAACGGCACCGTGGATGCCAGCGGCGAACAGGCCGGCAGCATCCGCCTGGCCGCGCGCAACGGGGTCAGCCTGGGCAGCACCGCGGTGCTCGATGCCAGTGCCAGCGTGCTGCGCCGTGACAGCTACGGCGTGGCCATCGATGCGCCCAACCGGGCCACCATCGAGATCGATTCGGGCACCGGCACCCTGGCCATCGCCAGTGGCGCGCGCATGGACCTGCGCGTGGCCGGCAGCGACCGCAGCCAGGGCACGGTGGCCTTGAATGCGCCGCGCGTGGGCAGCAACGACGTGGCCATCGACGCTGGCGGCGCGATCACCATCGACGGTGCGAAGGCGATCCAGCTCAACGCCTTCATCACCGACGACAGCGCCGCCGCCGGCAGCGATCGCACCGCCAGCGGCGAAACCTACCAGGTCATCGACCAGGCCTACCTCGACCGCCTGCACGCGCAGAGCAGCACCTTCATCGACGCCGCACTGGGCAACAGCGCGCTGGTCGACAGCCGCCTGGCCGGCCTGCGCCGCTACGGCGATGCGTTCCACCTGCGCCCCGGCGTGGAAGTAGTGGCCGACCTGGGCGTGAACGCCGACGGCAACCTGCACGTGGACGGCGACCTGGACCTGTCCGCCCACCGCTATGCCAGCCTCTCCCCGGCGCTGGCGCGCAGCAGCGTGCGCGGCTCCGGTGAAGCCGGTGCGCTGGTGCTGCGCGCGCAGGGCGACCTGGAGGTGTTCGGCAGCATCAGCGATGGCTTCGATGGCAGCCGCCTGGGCAGCACCTTCGACGACAACGGCTGGTACCTCACCGCCGGTCGCCAGCTGTTCGGCAGCGACGTGGTGGTGCCGCACGGCGGGCTGGTCACGCTGGCCGCGGGCAGCGTGTTCAATTCGGGCAAGGTGCTCAACTACGACCTGCCCATCGGCGGCATGCAGATGGCCGCCGGCACCCTGCTGCCGGCCGATGCCCGCCTGGCGCTGCCCTTGGCGCTGGCCAAGGGCACGGTGCTGGGCGCGGCGGTGCACGATGCGTCCGGCGCGCTGCTGTACGCGGCCGGCACCGTGCTGGCCGACGCGGTCACCCTGCCGCAGGGCGCGCAGCTGTCCGCCGGCCTGCGCCTGCCGATGGCCGCCAACATCGCCGCGATGACCTGGCCTGCGGGCGTGGCCTTGCCCGCCTCGCCGATCGGCAACCTGGTCACCCTGGCCACCGATCTTGGCCTGGCCAAGGGCGCCTTCATTCCCAGCGACACCGAGGTCAAGCTGCCCGGCGGTGCCACCACGGTCAACCTGCGCCCCACCGACGCGGACGGCAACCAGGGCCGCATCTGGGCGCTGGCGCCGATGCTGGCGGCCGGTTCGCAATCGTGGGACATCAGCCTGGTGGCCGGCGCCGACATGGCCGGCGCCGACCGCCTCACCATCGACCGCGCCGGCACCGGCAGCCTGCGTCTGTCCGACCCGCATTACGGGCAGGGTGGGGCGGTGGTGGAGATTCCCGGCACCGGCTCGCCGGCCACCTATGTCTGGGGCGATGCCGACCTGTTCGTCGAAATGGTCAACGTGTTCTTCGGTGAGTACATCCTGAGTTTCGTGCCGACCGCCGGGTCTGCCTTCACCGACGACCAGCTCACCGAACTGATGGGCTGGGGCCTGATCTACAGCGGCCCGGAAAATCTCAACGACCTGGGTTACGACGGGTTGGCTGCGGTGGATTCGCCGGAGGTTCCGCCCGATACCGAGTACAGGACGCTGCCCGGCCGCGAGCAGCTGCCCAGCGTGGTGCGCACCGGCACCGGCGACCTGCGCCTGGTGTCCGGCGGCGACATCGCCACCACCTCGCTGTACGGCGTGTACACCGCCGGTACGCCGTCGGCGCTGCGGTCCACCCAGGGGGGTGATCCGTACAACCAGCCGCGTGCGGTGGTGACGCCCAATCCCTCCAACCCGATCGGCAACACCGTGCTCGGCGACAAGGGCGGCGCGTTCGAACACCTGGTCGATGGCGGCAGCCAGAGCCTGTACCAGGCCTGGTATCCGGAGGCGGGCGGCAACCTGCTGCTGCGCGCCGGCGGCAACATTCTCGGCGACAGCCTGGGGCGGCCGGGCACCACCCTGCGGGCCGAAGCGCTGGGCTATGCCACCGACCGGGTGAGTTCCACCGCCGCGGTGGGCAACTGGCTGTGGCGGCAGGGCACCGGCAGCGTGCAGGGCGGGGCCGACGGCCTGCCCACCGCGTGGTGGATCAACTTCGGCACCTACGTGGCGGCGCCCAACGGCGCCAACTACTACGACAACTTCGTGGAAATGCCGCGGCTGATCGGCTTCACCGGGTTCGGCACGCTCGGCGGCGGCAACCTGCTGCTGGACGCCGCCGGCGACGCCGGCATGCTGCAGGGGCGGGGCGACCACGGCGGGGTCCACATCAACCGCAGCGCCGGTCTCAACCTGGCCGTGGCCAGCACCGGCCGTGTCACCGCTGACGGCACCCTGGTGCAGACCGGCGGCGGCGACCTGGACATCCGCATCGGCGGCGGCCTCAACGCCGACCCCGCGCTGCGCTCGTACACCGGCAGCAACAGCCCGCCGGAGGCCAACCTGGTTACCGTCAACGACATCCATCACCTGGAACTCAACGGCAGCTTCACCAACCTGCGCGGCGCACTGCGCCTGGAGGCCGGTGCGGTAGGCGGCGTGGAACTGCGTTACGGCAGCCGCCAGGACGCCAAGGAATCGCGCCCGTACGACATGTACAGCGCGACAGCGGCCACGGCGGCCGGCGGCCCGGTGCTGGTGCTCGGCGATGCCGGCGCACGCCTGGACGCCCGCGGCGACCTGGTGCTGGGCACCGTCACCGACCCCGGGCGCGTGCCCCAGTTCAACAACGGCACGCCCTTCAGCGTGGACGGCACGGCCTACCAGGACGGCGGCTGGAGCTGGTTCTCGCTGTGGACGCCGTCCACGGCGGTGGACCTGATGGCCGCCGGTGGCAACCTCACCCCGTCGCTGGCCATGCTTGACCGCAACACCCGCACCGACGCCCAGGCCACCGACGGCAACCATGTGTACCCGTCGGTGCTGCGCGCCACCGCCGCCAGCGGCAGCATCTACTACGGCACCCCGCGCACCGCGCCGACCCAGGGCACCAACAACGAGAACTTCGTGGCCGGCGTGGTGCTGGCGCCGTCGCCGGTGGACGATGTGTTCACCGCGCGCGGCACCGGCCAGCTGGAACTGCTCGCGGCCGGCTCGATCTATGCCAACGGCACCGGTCTGGGTGTGTCCGGCGCCGACCCGACCGCGTTGCCCAGCCCGTTCAATCCCGGCTTCGTGGGCCTGGCCGACACGCTCTGGTACGGCCGCCGGTTCATCCACAACGTCAGTCCCACCGGCCTGGCGCCCAGCGTACTGCTGTCTGGCAACGACCCGAGCAGTTCGGCGCAGGCCTACCCCCTGTTCGCGTTCACCGCCCCCAGCGCATCGGGCCACGTGTACGTGGGCCAGGTGCCGTCGCGCTACTACGCGCTCACCGGTGACCTGGTGGGCCTGCGCACCGGCAGCATCGTCACCTCCACCAACAACGTGCTGAGCAATGGTGCCGTCCGGACCGACACCACCACCTGGTACGACGGTGGCGGCGCGGTCGCCATCCGTGCCGGGCGTGACATCGTCAATTCGGGCACGCCACTGGGCGCGCTGGACAACGTGGGCATGGTGTACGGCAACAACGATGGCGCACTGGGCTGGTTCGGCCAGCTCAAGGGCGGCGACCCCACGGCCGCGCCCAAACCGACCTTCATCGGCGTCGGCACCGCGCGCGGCAACCTGATCGTGCATACCAGCGCCGACGACGTGTCGGTGGTGCAGGCCGGCCGTGACATCCGCTTCAGCACCTTCTACATCGCCGGCCCCGGCCTGCTCGACATCAGCGCCGGCCGTGACCTGTACATGGCCGACAAGGGCGAACTGCGCAGCCTGGGCCCGGTCGCCAACGGGGGCGCCGGCGACCGCAGCAGCGGAGCCGCCATTGCCGTGGCTGCCGGCGTCGGCCCGCACGGTGCGGATTGGACCGGCTTCGCCGCGCGTTACCTGGACGCGGCCAACCTGGCCGATCCCAACCGCGCGCTGGGCGAACAGGCCGGCAAGGTGGTGCGTGTGTACGGCGGTGCCACCTCGCTGGCGCAGTGGCTGAAGACCGAATTCGGTTACGGCGGCGACGAGGCCGGTGCCGCTGCGTTCCTCGCACAACAGCAGCAGACGCTGGACCAGGCGCGCGATGCGGCCACCGCCAGCGGTGGCACCGGCGCGGCCAACCGCGACCTGGCCCGCGAGTTCAAGCAGGACAGCCAGCTGCATCTGGTGAACTGGCTTACCGCGCGCTTCGGCGGTGCCAACGGCCGGGGCCTGCATTTCGACGCGGCCAGCATGGACGCCCAGGCGTTCTTCGCGCAGCTGCCGGCCGAACAGCAGAGCGCGTTCCTGCGCAACGTGTACTACGCCGAACTCAAGGCCGGCGGCCGCGAGTACACCGACGTGGACGGCCCGCGCGAGGGCAGCTACCTGCGCGGCCGCGAAGCCATCGCCACGCTGCTGCCGGCCAAGGATGCCAAGGGCAGCGAGATCGCCTACCGCGGCGACCTCACCATGTTCAGCAGCGCCCTGTACTTCGAGAAGACCGGCGACGTGGTGGCCACCCGCCGCCCGTTGCCGGGCAAACGCTACGTGACCGAGGCCGAGTGGATCGCCGCCGGTCGTCCCAGCGAGGGCCTGCCGTTCTACCTGGTCAACGATGCCGGCATCCATACCGATTTCGGCGGCGACATCAGCCTGCTGGTACCCGGTGGACGCGCGCTGGTGGGCGTCGACGGCGGCTTCGTGCCGGGGCCGGGGTCGGGCGTGCTCACCCAGGGCGAGGGCGACATCAACATCTATGCGCGCGGCAGCCTGCTGCTGGGCCAGAGCCGCATCTTCACCACCTTCGGTGGCAACGTGCTGGCCTGGTCGGCAGAGGGCGACATCAACGCCGGGCGCGGCAGCAAGACCACCGTGGTCTACACCCCGCAGCGCCGCGTGTACGACAGCGTCGGCAACGTGGCGCTGTCGCCGAACACGCCCAGCACCGGCGCCGGTATCGCCACGCTCAACCCGATCGCCGAAGTACCGCCGGGCGACATCGACCTGATCGCGCCGCTGGGCACCATCGATGCGGGCGAGGCCGGCATCCGCGTGTCGGGCAACGTCAACCTGGCCGCGCTGCAGGTGCTCAACGCCGACAACATCCAGGTGCAGGGCAAGGCCGTGGGCATCCCGATGGTGGCGGCGGTCAACGTCAACGCGCTGACCTCGGCCAGTGCCGCGGCCAACACCGCCGTGCAGGCCGCGCAGGACATGGTCAAGCGGCAAACCCGCCAGGCCCAGCCGTCCACCATCAGCGTGCAGGTGCTCGGCTTTGGCGAGGAGACCAGCAGCGTCACCCCGGCCAAGGGCGATGACCGCTATGACCCCGACAGCGTGGTGCAGGTGGTGGGCATGGGCGAACTGAGTGCCGAACAACGTGCGCGCATGGCCGCCGCGGGCACGCAACGGCAGTGAGCATGACGCCCGACATTTCCACGGCCACCGCGCGTGGCCACGGCCTGGTGCGGCCAATGCGCCGCAACTGCCTTGCGCGTGCAACGCCGGTGTTACCCGCGTTGCGCACCATCGCGGCACCGCAGCGCGTGTCCCTTCCCTCTTCCGCAGTGAGAAGCTCCTGATGTCTTCAACCCCCAAGGCGATGGCCTGGTCGCCGCTGCCGCTGTGCCTGCTGTGCGTGATGCCGCTGGCCGCCGCGCAGCAGGCACCGGCGGCCGGCACCGCGGCCACGCCGGCTGCCAGCGACGCGCCGACCGCCGCGCGCGTCACCATCAACGAGTACCTGGTGCGCGGCAACAGCGTGCTGGACGCGCGCGACATCGAGCGCGCGGTCACCCCACACCTGGGCCCGGACCGCACCCTGCAGGACGTCGAGGCGGCACGCCTGGCGCTGCAGGCGGCCTACCAGCAGCGCGGCTACCAGTCGGTGTATGTCGACCTGCCCGAGCAGCAGGTCAGCGGCGGCGTGGTGATCCTGCAGGTGACCGAATCGCGCGTTGGCCAGGTCAACGTGGTCGGTGCGCGCCATAACGATCCCGAGCGCCTGCGCGCGCGGGTACCGGCGCTGCAGAGCGGGCAGGTGCCCGATTTCGAGGTGGCCCAGCAGCAGTTGACCGAGCTCAACCGTGGCGGCAAGCGCCAGGTGGTGCCGCTGGTCAAGCCGGGCGCCGCCGAGGGCACCATGGACGTGGAACTCAAGGTCGAGGACAAGACGCCGTGGCGCGTCAGCGCCAGCGTCAACAACGACCACAGCGTGGATACCGAACCGCTGCGCAGCATCCTCAGCATCGGCCACGACAACCTCTGGCAGAAGGATTACACCGCCTCGCTGACCTTCTTCGCCGCCCCGCAGGACCTGGACCAGGCCAACGTGCTGTCGGGCTCCTACGGCATGCCGCTGGGCGGCCCGGACTGGATGCTGGAGTTCTCCGGCTACCGGTCCGACAGCAACGTGGTCTCCAGCGGCCAGACCAACGTCACCGGCAAGGGGCATGCGCTGGGCGTCAAGCTCAACCACAGCCTGCCGATGACCGGGGCGTGGTGGCACCAGCTCTCGGCCGGCATCGACTTCAAGGACCTGGACGAATCGGTGGCGATGGTGGGCCAGGCCTCGGACTTCGCGCCACTCAAGTACGCCCCGCTCACGCTGGGCTACAGCGGCTTCCGCCAGGGCGACAAGCACCAGCTCAGCGTGGCACTGCAGGCGGTGTTCGGCGCGCGCAGCCTGTTCGGCTACGGCAGCACCGACGATCAGTTCGACTGGAAGCGCGCCTATGCCGATTCCAGCTTCTTCGCGCTCAAGCTGGATCTCAGCGATACCTACACCCTGGACAGCGGCGCGCAGTGGTTCGCGCGGATCTCGGCGCAGATGACCGACCAGCCGCTGGTGTCAGGTGAACAGTTCGCCGCCGGCGGCATGTACTCCACCCGCGGCTATCGCTCGGCCGAAGGCATCGGCGACTACGGCGCGCTGGCCACCGTGGAGTGGCGCACCCGTCCGTTCGGCCTGTGGGGCCTGCAGGACTGGCGCGTGTACGCCTTCCTCGATGGCGCCTGGCTCGGCCTGCGCCGGCCCCTGCCCGAGCAGGCCGACAGCAGCACCCTGTCGGCCGTCGGCCTGGGCAGCAGTCTGCGCATCAGCGACCACTTCAATTTGCGCCTGGACTACGGCCACACGCTCAGCGACGGCCCCACCACCACCAAGGGCGCACACCGCCTGCACCTGAGCGTCGGCGCCAGCTACTGAGCCGACCCACGAATTCCCCGGAGACAGTCCCCATGCAACGCTTTCTTGCCCTGTTGTTGTTCTGCCTGAGCATGTCCACGCTCGGTGTCGCCCGCGCCGACACGCCGTGGTGGCAGACCGACTGGAAGTACCGCAAGCCGATCACCCTCGATGCCGGCCCCAACGGTGCCGCGCTCGGTGGCAACCTCGGCCGCACCCCGGTGCTGGTGCGCCTGCACACCGGCAACTTCGCCTTCGATGGCGTGGCCGACGGTGGCAGCGACATCCGCTTCATCGGCGCCGATGGCCACACCGTGCTCAACCACCAGGTCGAGCAGTACGACGCCAGCCTCGGCATGGCGTTGATCTGGGTGGATGTGCCCGCCGTCAGCGGCACCGCCCCGCAGACCCTGTGGATGTACTACGGCAATGCCGGCGCGCCCGCCGCCGCCAATGGCCAGCGCGTGTTCGATCCGGACTACAGCGCGGTGTACCACTTCGCCGAAGGCGCCGAGCCGCACGACACCACCGCCTACGTCAATCATCCCAGTGGTCCGTTCACCCCGGCCGAGGGCGCGATCATCGGCCGCGGCGCGCAGGTGTCCGGGCAGCCGCTGCACCTGCCGGGCTCGCCGTCGCTGGCCATCGCGGCCAAGGGCGCGATGACCTTCGCGGCGTGGATCAAGCCGGCCCAGCTCGGTCCGGACCAGGCCCTGTACACCCGCCGCGAAGGCGGCAACGTGGTGATTGTCGGCCTCGACAATGGCGTGCCCTACGTGCGTGTCAACCAGCAGCGCAGCCAGCCGGTGCCGGCGCTGGTGGCCGGGCAGTGGTCGCACCTGGCGGTCACCGCCAGCGAGGGCAGCGTGGTGCTGTACGTGGGTGGCCGCGCGGCCACCCGTATCGACGCCGACCTGCCCGCGCTGTCCGGCGAGGCGCTGCTGGGCGCCGATGTGGCCCCGGCCGCCGGCCAGGCCGATGCCATTGCGATGGCCCAGCCGTTCACCGGCGACATCGACGAAGTGCGCGTGTCCAAGATCGCGCGCGCACCCACCCAGCTGCTGGCCGATGCCAGCGCGCAGGGCGCCGAATCGCGCCTGGTCACCTTCGGTGAGGACGAGCAGTCCGCCGGCGTCAGCCACTTCGGTTTCATCCTCAAGGCGATGCCGGTGGATGCGTGGGTGGTGGTGGCCATGCTGGGCCTGATGCTGCTGCTGTCCTGGGCCATCATGATCACCAAGAGCCGCTACTTCGGCATCGTGGCCAAGGCCAACGCGGCCTTCACCGTGCAGTACCGCAAGGTTACCGGCGCGCCGGTGGCGTCGCTGCAGGAACTGGAACGCACCGGCACGCTGGCCGCGCAGATCCGCGAGAGCTCCACCCTGTGGCGCCTGTATCGCATCGCCATGGAAGAAATGGATGGGCGCGGCTCGCACCACCACGGCTTGACCGCAGCGGCCATCACCTCCATCCGTGCCTCGATGGATGCCGAAGTCACCCGCGAAACCGAGCGCATGTCCAAGCGCATGAACTGGCTCTCCACCACCATCGAAGGCGCGCCGTACATCGGCCTGTTCGGCACGGTGATCGGCATCATGCTGGTGTTCGTGGTGGCCGCGATGGCCGGTGCGGTGGACATCAACTCGGTCGCCCCGGGCATGGCCGCCGCGCTGCTGTGTACCGCCGCCGGCCTGGGCGTGGCGATCCCGGCGCTGTTTGGCTACAACTGGCTGGCCTCGCGTGCCGAAGCCATTGCCGCGGACATGTCGGTGTTCGTGGACGAGTTCACCGCGCGCCTGGCCGAAGAGTTCGACCGCAGCGCACCGGCCGCCGTCGTGCGTCCGGTCCAGGCCTGAGGCGCACACCATGGCCAGGGCAAAACGGTTCGGCATCAAGAAGCGCGAGAAGGGGATCAACGTCACCCCCTTCGTCGACGTGCTGCTGGTGGTGCTGGTGATCTTCATCCTCACCAGCAACGCCTCCATCCCGGGCATCCAGGTCAACCTGCCCAAGGCCAGCTCCAGCATGGCGCTGGAGAAGCCCAAGACCAAGGCGATCACCGTCGACAACGCCGGCCAGATCTTCCTGGACGCCTACCCGGTCAGCCTGGCCGAACTGGAAGACCGCCTGCGCACCGAGAAGGCGCTCAACCCGGATGTCCCGGTGATCGTGCGCGGCGATGCGCAGGTGCAGTACGCGCGGGTGGTCGAGGTGCTCGACCTGCTGCGCCGCATCGACCTCAACCAGGTCGGCCTGGTCACCGGCAAACCACAGGGGTGATGGCGTGACTGCACACACTCCCCGTGCCCAGGGCGGTGCCGCGTGGCGGCGCTGGTGGCCCTGGGCCGCCACGCTGGCCGGCGTCGCGCTGCTGGTGCTGCTGGCATGGCTGCTGTTGTTCAAGGACACCGCCAGCACCCGCCGGCCGGTGGCCGAGGTGCCGATGGTGATGTTGCCGCCGCCCCCGCCGCCGCCGCCACCGGAGCCCGAGCCCGAGCCGGAGATCAAACCGGAAGAGGTGATGCCCGAGCCGGAACCGCTCGACGAGGTGCCCAAGCCCACCGAAGAAGCGCCCACTCCGGACACCGCCGACCCGGTCACCATGGACGCCGACAGCCAGGCCGGTGCCGACAGTTTCGGCATCCAGGCCGGCAACGGCAGCGGACGCAGCGGCACCGGCACCGGCGGTGCCGGCAATGCCAGCTATGGCCGCTACCTGGGCTATGTGCTGCAGCAGGCCGTGGCGCGCGACGACCAGGTACGCCGCCTTGCCTTCCAGCTCACGGTCAACATCTGGCTGGACCCGGCCGGCGCGGTCACCCGCGTCGAGCTGCTGCGTGGCAGCGGCAATCCCGAGGCCGACGAGCGCGTGCTGCAGGCCATCCGCGCGGTCGGCCGCATCGACGAACGCCCCCCGGCCTCGCTGGACTTCCCCGCGCGCGTGCTGGTGCAGGGCCGGCGCCCGGCCGGCTGACCCGCACCGCACTGCCTTCTTCCCCGACATTCCTTTTTCTGCGAGCAAGCCGATGACCCGTTCAACCTACCTTTCCGTGCTGCCGGGCCTGCGCCGTTCGGCCATTGCCGCCGGCGTCGTACTGGCGCTGGCCAGCGGCGCCGCCCATGCCCAGGACGGCAACGGCGAGAGCACCATGATCAAGCTGATCCGTGGCCTGATCGACAGCGGTGCGCTCAAGCCCGATGCCGGCCAGGCGCTGTTGCTGGAAGCCCAGCGCGAAGCAGCCGCGGCCCGTCCCGCCGTGGCCGCCGGCATTGCCGCCCAGCCCGGCGACGTGCGCGTGCCCTACATCCCGCAGACCGTGCGCGATGAGATCCGCGAGGAGGTCAAGACCAGCATGATGGCCCAGGCCAGGGCCGAAGGCTGGGCCGCACCGGACCAGGTGCCTGACTGGACCCAGCGCCTGCGCGTGCAGGGCGATGTGCGCGTGCGCAACGAGAGCCGCCTGTATTCGGACCGCAACAGCGACATCGAAGTGGACTGGGCGCGGATCAACGCCGGCAACGGTTACGACGTCAACGGCAACACCAACCTGGGCCTGCCGCCGCTGCGCAACACCCGCGAAGACCGCAACAATTCCTGGCGCATCCGTGCGCGCCTGGGCGTGGTGGCCGAGCTGGGCGAGCACACCCGTGCCGGCATCCGCCTGGCCACCGGCAACGACAACGGCCCGGTCTCCTCCACCCAGACCCTGGGCGGCGGTCTGGCCAAGAAGGATGCGTGGCTGGACCAGGCCTGGTTGTCGTGGTCGCCGCTCAAGGGCCTGGATGTCATCGGCGGCCGCTTCGGCAACCCGTACTGGTCCACCGACACGCTGTTCTCCAACGACCTCAACTTCGACGGCCTGGCGTTCAAGTACGCCACCGCGCTGGGCGATGACGGCCTGTCGGTGTTCGCCACCCTGGGCCTGACCCCGCTGGAGTATTCCTCCGACGGTTTCCCCAACACCAGCCAGCAGAAGATGAAGAGCGAAAACAAGTGGCTCAACGGCGTGCAGGTCGGCGCCGACTGGCAGTTCGGCGACCAGCAGAAGCTGCGCGCGGCACTGGGCTACTTCGATTTCCGCAACATCGCCGGTGAGTACTCCCAGCCCTGCGCGCTGTATGCCGGTGCTGACCACTGCAGCAGCGACTGGTCGCGCCCGGCGTTCATGCAGAAGGGCAACACGCTGATGCTGCTGCGGAACATCGCGCTGGATCCGCTCGATCCGGCCAACACGCCGATGCCGCAGTACGTGGGCCTGGCCTCGGAGTTCGAACTGCTCGACCTCAACCTGGCCTGGGAAACCCCGACCTTTGCCGGCCATGCGCTGCGCGTGGAAGGCCACGGCATCAAGAACCTGGCCTTCGACCGCAACCGCATGTGGACCCGCGCCCAGGGCGGCATCGTCACCAACCTGGCCACGGCCGCCAACGCCACCCCCGGCCCGCAGGACATCCGCAGCGGGGACATGGCCTACATGGCGCAGGCCACCTTCGGCCAGCTCGCACTCAAGCAGGCCGGCGACTGGAACGTGTGGCTGGGCTACAAGCGCATCGAAGCCGATGCGTTGCCCGACGCCTACAACGATTCCAACTTCCACCTCGGCGGCACCAACGCCAAGGGCTACTACCTGGGCAGCTCCTACATGTTCGACAAGAACGTGTGGCTGACCGGGCGCTGGATGGCCGCCAAGGAAGTCACCGGCGCACCGCAGTCCATCGACGTGTTCCAGCTGGAAGTCAACGCCGGCTTCTGACCTACCGGTCGGCGCGCCTGCGCCGATCCCTCTGCCCTGCTGGATGAGTATCGATGCGTACTGAAGACACCCTGCACCCGCCTGCCGCGCCGATCACCGGCGAGGTATCGGAACACACCCCTGCGGCCAACCCGGCCGCGCCCATGCCGCCGCTGTACCGCGATCCGGTCGTGCTGTCCGCGCGCGAGCACGCGCACTGGCGCCTGCTGCCCGGCGATGCCGCCTTCGCTGCGGCCAGCCACGCCGTGCCGCTGGTGATCGGCGAGTTCGCCTCCGCTGCGCGCGACTACCCGCTGGTGTTCACCGGTACCGACGCCGCGCCGGTGGCCGTGCTCGGCCTGCAGGCCGAGCACAACCGTTTCGTGGTCGCCGACCAGTGGCGGGGCGACACCTACGTGCCGGCCTATGTGCGCCGCTATCCCTTCGTGTTCGCACGTACCGTCGACCCGGACGGCCACGTCCTGGCCATCGATGCCGGCGCCGCCATGCTGCGCACCGACGGCGATGAGGGCCAACCGCTGTTCGACGCCGATGGCCAGCCCAGTGCGCTCACCCGCCAGGCCCTGGCGTTCTGCGAAGCCTTCACCCGCGAAGCCGCCGCGACGGCCGCCTTCAGCGCCGCAGTGCGCGCCGCCGGGGTACTGGTGGAGCGCCAGGCCGATGTCGTCCATCCCGATGGCCGCCAGTCCAGCCTGCTCGGCTTCCAGGTCGTCGATGCCCAGCGCCTGGCCGACCTGCCCGACGCCACCGTGCTGGCGTGGCATCGCAACGGGTGGCTGGCGCTGCTGCACGTCCACCTGGCCTCGCTGGCGCGCTTCAAGACCCTGCTCGAGCCCTGAGCCGCTTTCCATCGGGCGCCGGACAGGACAACGACACGGACGTCGTGGGTCGCGCACCGCGCGGCCCGCCATCGCACCAGGCAGGTGGGAAGACCTCGCCCTGGCATGGCCGCCTCCTGTCCGGTACCCGACCCTTGGCGCGCTCAGCCGCGCGGCCACCACCAGAACCACAGCGCCTGCGCACCACGGCCGCAGGCATGATCGCCACGCCCGGCCGCGATATCGGCCACGCCCTGGCGCACCCCGGCCAACCCGGTGCGCCCACAGCGCAGCAGCACATGCGCGTCGTCGCCCTCCCATTGCCACGCATCGGCCGCCGCATCCACGGTCAGCCGCAGCGTCGTCGCGGCCTCCCATCGCGCAGCGCGGTTGTTGGGCACCGCCCGTTGCGCCGCACCGGGCGCGGTCAGCGCCAGCGTGCGCGCGGCACCTGCCCCCTCAGCGCCCAGCGCATCCAGCAGCGCCAGCAGCGCCGCGCACCCGGCCGCATCGGCGGTCAGGTGCCAGCCCGGATAGTTGCGCGCGTTGTCGAGATAGCGCCACAGCGATACCGTGCCGGCCCGCAGCGGGACCGGGTCGCGGCTCAGCGCGCGCACTGGCCTGCATCGCGCAGCACCTGCAGCGCCACCGCATCCTCACTCACCGCCTCGCAGGCCAGCGCTTTGCCGTACTTCCCCGCGATGGCACTGGCCTCGGCCGAATTCATCACCGCCACTACCCCGGCCATGCAAGGGCGTTGGAACAGCGCTTCCAATGCCTGCCGTGGCACCGGCGGCAATCCCATCAACGCGGACACCGGATCTTCGCTCACCGGCACCGCAGCCAGCAGCGACGCGCTCTCGGGCAGCCGAACGGCCTCGGCACAGGCACGTACCTGGTCGGCCGGCATCTGTGCGAGCAGCGCCGGACCCATCGCGCTGCCCAGGGCATCCACGTCGAAGTGCTCGCTGGCCGCCCGCATCATCGCGCCCATCTCGCCGGACTGTTCCCCGTTGCGCATCGTGGCGGTGATCACCGCCCGCGCGTTGAACAGCTTCAGCACGTAGCGCATCACCGCCACGCTGTCCGCCTCGGCGGTAGCGGCCTGGGCACCCGGCGGCGGCGCCGCCAGCAGCACGGCACACAGCAACATCGCCACGTTACGCATCGGTTTGCCCTCCCTGGCCCACGATCAAACGTCCCTTGCATACGCGTTTCATGGTTCGTCCCTGGTCAATGCGCGACGCCCCCGGCGCACGTGCCGGCGGGCCAACATGCCGATTCTATCCGGCTCGGCCGGGTTCGGCGCTGGCGGCGCGCCCGGCGCCTCGAACAGCGCAACGCGCGCGCACCGCAAGGTCCCGGTTGCCCCGCCACGCCGCCTTGGCGCCACCCTCGCGGTCTGGCGGTGCACTGGCCGCAATGGGCAGGGCGCAGCTGCGACGCCAAGGGCGATGCCTTGCGCACAGCGGCCAACAGGCCGGCGACGGTACAGGGGGGGGATGGTGCGCCCGGAGGGATTCGAACCCCCGACCAATGGCTTCGGAAGCCACTACTCTATCCGGCTGAGCTACGAGCGCGTTGTGTCCTGCATTCCCGGGCGCCGATGCTGGCCGCCAGTCGCCTTGGCGGCGCGGGGACGAGCATTCTAGCGGTAAACGCGGCGCAGGTCTGCCCCCCGTTCAATTGCCCTGCACGGCAACGCCGGCGACGGGCCGTGGCGGTATCCTTTGCGCATGGCTTACGAACGTTTTGAAGCCCCCGACGGTGCCGCACCGTCGCGCTGGGGCCAGTACTGGAAACTGATGCGCGCCGATCGCCCGATCGGCACCCTGCTGCTGCTGTGGCCCACCTGGTGGGCGCTGTGGCTGGCTGCCGGCGGCCTGCCGTCGCTGTGGACGCTGTTCGTGTTCAGCGCCGGGGTCTGGCTGACGCGTTCGGCCGGCTGCGTCATCAACGACTACGCCGACCGCTGGCTGGACCCGCACGTCAAGCGCACCAAGGACCGCCCGCTGGCCAGCGGCCGGGTCTCCGGCCGCGAGGCGCTGGTGCTGTTCGCCGTACTCATGCTGGCCGCCTTCGCGCTGGTGCTCACCCTGAACCGGCTGACCATCGGCTTGAGCTTCATCGGCATCTTCCTGGCCGCCAGCTACCCCTACCTCAAGCGCTACACCCATCTGCCCCAGGTCTACCTGGGCATGGCCTTCGGCTGGGGCATCCCGATGGCCTTCGCCGCCGTGCAGGGCGAGGTGCCGGTGATCGGCTGGCTGCTGTATGGCGCCAACATCCTGTGGTCCACCGCCTACGACACCTGGTATGCCATGGTCGACCGCGACGATGACCTCAAGATGGGCTCGCATTCCACCGCCATCCTGTTCGGCGATCTGGACCTGGTCATCCAGGGCATCCTCTACGCGCTGTTCCTGGGCACCATGGCCCTGGTCGGCGTGCGCAGCGGCCTGGGCAGCGCCTACTGGCTGTCGCTGGGCGTGGCCGCGCTGCTGATCGTCTACGAGTTCATGATCTGCCAGAAGCGCGAGCGCGACGCCTGCTTCAAGGCGTTCCTGCACAACAACTGGGTCGGCGCCACGCTGTTCGCGGGCATCGCCGCCGCCCTGGCGTTCCATTAAGCCCTCGACCAACGGTCGGTGCCTACCGATCGGTCGAGGTGCCCTGACCCGGTAGTGCCGGCCGCTGGCCGGCTCCCGACCAACCCAAGCACCCGCCCGCGGCCTGCGCCCAGCGCATCGCCCCTACGACCAATAGGCGACTGACAGCCCGCCGCCCAACCCACACACTCCCCCCATTCCAAGTACCTGGGAGGGTAGGGCGATGGTCACCTCGGCGGCAGCACAAGATGGCTGGATGGCGCGCGCAGCGCTGCGCTCGGCCGCATGGGCAGAAAAGTGGTTCCCCGATGCCTACGTCTTCGCCGTGCTCGGCGTGGTCATCGTGGCCGGTGCCGCCATCGGCTTTGGGGCCACCCCGCAGGCCACCGCCAGCGCCTTCGGCGAGGGCTTCTGGAGCCTGATCCCGTTCACCATGCAGATGGCCTTCGTGGTCATCGGCGGCTATGCGCTGGCCACCGCGCCGATCGTGGCGCGCTTCATCGACCAGCTCGCGCGGGTCCCGCGCACCGGCCGCGGCGCAGTGGTCTATGTAGGCCTGGTCAGCATGCTGGCCTCGTTGCTCAGCTGGGGCTTCTCACTGGTGTTCGGTGGCCTGCTGGTGCGCGCGCTGGCCCGCCGCGAGGACCTGCAGATGGATTACCGCGCCGCCGGTGCCTCGGCCTATCTGGGCCTGGGCGCGGTGTGGGCGATGGGCCTGAGTTCTTCGGCCGCCCAGTTGCAGGCCAACCCGGCCAGCATGCCGCCCGGGCTGGTGGAGATCACCGGCGTACTGCCCTTCACCGAAACCATCTTCCTGTGGCAGTCCATCGCGCTCACCGCTGCGTTGATCCTGGTGTCGCTGCTGATCGCCTGGCTTACCGCCCCCGGCCCGGCCACCGCCCGCACCGCGCGCGATTTCGAGGGCGCCGCCCAGGCCGAGCCGCAGCCGCTGCAGCCGCGCACGCGGCCGGGCGAATGGCTGGAGTACAGCCCGCTGCTCACCGTGCTGCTGTCGCTGCTGGCGTTCGGCTGGCTGTTCGGCGAGTTCGCCAGCAAGCCGCTGGTCAGCGCCATCGCCAATCTCAACACCTACAACTTCCTGTTCATTTCGCTGGGCCTGCTGCTGCACTGGCGCCCGCGCAGCTTCCTCAACGCGGTGGCCAAGGCGGTACCCAGCACCACCGGCGTGCTCATCCAGTTCCCGCTGTACGGCGGCATCGCCATGATCCTCACCCACGCGGTGGGCAGCGGCGATGAAACCCTGGCGCACCGGTTGTCCAGCCTGTTCGTACACATCGCCACCACCGACACCTTCGCCCTGGTCATGGGCGTGTACTCGGCGGTGCTGGGTTTCTTCGTGCCCTCCGGCGGTGGCAAGTGGATCATCGAGGCGCCGTATGTGATGCAGGCCGCCAACGAGCTCAAGGCGCACCTGGGCTGGGCGGTGCAGGTGTACAACGCAGCCGAAGCCCTGCCCAACCTGATCAACCCGTTCTGGATGCTGCCGCTGCTGGGCGTACTCGGCCTGAAGGCGCGCGACATCGTCGGCTTCACCTTCATCCAGCTGCTGGTGCACATCCCCCTGGTACTGGGCCTGTTGTGGCTGCTGGGCATGACGCTCACCTATGTGCCACCGGTGATGCCGTAAGCAGCAGCGGGCAACGCGCGGCGGCACGCGCCGGGCTCGCATCATGGCTCGAGCCCGGCGTTGAACGCGGTGTCTGCCAGCAGTGCAGCAACGGCGGCCAGCAGCGTCTGGCACTGCGCCGGTAACAGCACCGCGGCCAACGCCGGGGCCAGCCGCCGCTGCAGGTCGGCCAGGACGCGGTGCGGCGCCTGCGGATGGGCTGCCTGCGCCGCGCCGATGGCCGTGGCCAGCTGATCGGCCACCCCATGCTGCAACCGGCGCTGCGCGGTGGTCCGGGGCACGCCCAAGGTCTGCACCAGCAGGCCACGGCACGCCCGCAGCAAGGGCGGCGCATGCTCGCCGGCGCCGGGTCCCTCCAGCACACGCGCGCGCTGCGCCTGCCGGGCCAGCAGACCCTGCAGGCGGTGCAGCCGTGCCTCCGGCGCTCCCCGCTCCAGCAGCAGCGCCTGCAGTTGCCGCTGCAGTTGCAGGCGCGCGGCGTGCCCGTCCGTGCCGGTCTCCAGCTGATGACGCAGCAGGCTGTGCAAGGCATCGGCGTCGCGGCGTGGGTCGGCCGGCGGGGTGGCCGCCGGCCCCAGGTAGTCCCAGGCCGCGTCGCGTACCTCCGGGGCCCGTTCGCGTGCCCAATGCCGGATGCGCACATCCTCGGCCACGCTCAGGTGCTGCTCGCAGGCCTCCTTGTTTACCGCATCGCGCAGCAGCGAGCAGAAGTGCAGGTCGTAGCGGTAGCGGTGCTGCGGCGTGTCTGCCGCGCCGGCATCGCCCTCGCCAGGCAGTGCCAGCAGCGCGGCCTGCAGCTGCTGGCCAAACGACGTCACGCGTTGCTGCAGGCAGCGCCGACGCACGCGGTGCAGGTCGCGCTGCTGCCCACGCGCGTCCACGTGCCAGTGCGGGCCCAGGTGGTCGCGGCAGGCATGGAAATCCGCGCTGGCCGTGGCCGGCAGCAGGGCGCGCAGGCGCCGGTGCTGGCATGGCAACCCGGCCTTCAGCTGCTGCAGCGAGGGGGGGGCCCAGGCCGCCGCCGCGTGCTGCCAGGGCAGCGGCACGCCGGGCAGTTGCACCAGCCACGCGCAGCGTTTGTGTGCGTGCGGCCGGTTCACCAGGGCCAATGCGCGTGCCATCGCCGGGGCATCCAGGGCCGCGCCCACGTACACCAGCGCCAGCCGCGCATCCAGATAGGGCAGGGCGTGCACATCGCTGGCGATCAGCAACTTCGCCGTGTGCCGGGCCGCACCGGCCCGCCCGGCACCCGGGCCCAGCAGTGCGCTGTGCACCGTCCCGTCCCTGGCGAAGGCGCGTTGGTAACGGCGCATGGCCGCGGCATCCTCCACCAGCAGTAGCGCGCGCAGGTCGCGCTCGGTGTGCTGCAAGGTGTCGCGCAGGTGCTGGGCCACCGCAGCGGCCCAGCGGCCGCAGCCCGGAGCGGCAGGCTCGGGCCCCGGTGTCGCCGCGCGCAGGTCCACTGGCGGGGGCGGCGGTGCGGCCGCCAGCGCCTGCTGGTACACCGGCACCACCAGGCCATCGGCCACCGCGTCGGGCGCGGTGCAGGCAAACAGCACCGGATCGGCCGCCGCGTCCGGTGCCGCATCGGGCAGCGGGCCGCAACCCAGCCACAGCCAGCCCGCGCGCGGCAACCGCTGGCGCGCCCGGTCCAGCCAGGCCGGCGGGTTGCCTTGCAGGGGGGCATCCATCAGCACGATCAGGTCATCGCTGTCGTAGCCGCCATCGCGACGGCGCAGCCACGTCTGCAACGTGCCCGGCGTGGTCTGCAGGGTGCAGCCGCGCCCGTCGGCCATGAACGCTGCCAGCCGGCGCCCGGGCGACAGCGCCGCCTCGGCCCGGTTGCACGGCACCGGCGCCATGGCCGCCCGCGGTTGCACCAGCAATATCCGGCAGTGGCGCAGCCACGGGTCGCGTCGCAGATGCGCCAGCAGCCACTGCCGTGTCAGTGCCATCCCGCTCCCGGCGGCCAACTGCAGATACCCGCGGCCGCGACCGCCCTGCGCATCGATGCGCCGCAGCTGCGCCAGCCCGGCCTGCACCGCAAAGAACTGCGCCGCCCGCGCCAGCCGCAGCCGGCCGTCGGCGCCGGGGTGCATGAAACCGCGCAGCAGCGTCAGCACCCGCGCCGGGGCCGCCACCCCGGCCAGCAGCGGCGCGTGGACTGCGCGCAGGCACTGGCCGTTGGCGTGGGTTGCACCGGTGTTGGGCGTGGGCAGCGTGCGCCGCAACTGCCCGGTGCGGGCCGCGCTCCAGCCGTGCTCGCGCCAGCGCACCCAGCCCTCGGCCGGCGTGCCGCTGCTCGCATGGCGCCCGCCACGTCGGTCCAGTGCCAGCAGCAACGGTGCGGTGGAGCCTTCCATGCCGGCGTCCTGGCCCCGGCAGTGCAGTGCAATGGCCGCCTCCTCCCGGCCCCAGCGACCCTGCCCGTCGCGCTCCACGCACAGCAGGCGCAGCAGCGGCAGTCCGTTGACGTAGCCCAGCAGCACGTCCACCCGCGGCACCGCGTCGCGCAACGGTTGCTCCTGCTCGCGCGCGCTGGCCACGTCCCAGTGGTTGCCCTCCGGCTCGGTCCAGGCCACCAGCGGTACGACCACCTCCATGGTGCGGCCATCGGGGCGCTGTTGCACCACGCGGACGCCCTCGCGCAGCAGTATGAGCAGGGCATCGCTGCCGGGCTGCGTTCCCCGCCGCAATGACCGCTGCACCACGGCCGCCAGCACCTGTGCGATGCCGTCGGCATCCAACGGCCACTGCTCGCCATGGGCGCCCACCCGCAGTTGCTGCAGGTACTCCCGCAGGCGGCCCTCCAACACCGGCGTGGCCGGGTTGCCGCGCAACGCGCAGCGGCGGTTGGGGGCCAGGTACTCCCAGCCCAGCCGTTGCAACCAGCCCAGTGCAGATCGGGCAATGGTGCCGCGCGGTGGCGTGCGACTCATGGCTGCGGCACCCACGGGCAATGAGCGCGGGCGGCAAGCGGTGTGTGCGGGAAGCAGGCGATGCAATGCGACATGCCTGCAGTCTGGCGCAGCTGCTGCACGCCCTGCCGTGTGCATCATTCCGTTTCCTGCACACCAGCTGCACTGCGTAATGAACAGTTTCAATGCCGCGCATCAGGCAGATAGCGTGCAGCAATCATCGCCATGCCCTGCGACACCGGATGATCGTCTCAGCCCGCCTTGGCCGGCCGCTCCTCCAGCTCGGCCAGGTCGCCATCCAGCGCCTGTTCCAGCGCGCCCAGCCGCGAGCGCAGGCGCGCACGCTGGCTGCGCAGGGCTTCCAGCGTCGGCACCTGCGCATCGTCATCCGGTTGCACGTAGCGGGCGACGCTCAGGTTGCCGTCGTGCCGGGCCAGCATCTGTGGGGTCGCCAGGCATGCCACCCCGGGCACCTCTTCGCGCTGCTGGCACAGCGCCAGCAACTGCTCGGCGGTGGCCTGGTGCAGCCGCGGTCCGCGCTTGGTCACCGGTTGCAGCTGCCGCGCATCCACGAACAGCACGCTCTCCTGGCTGCGCACCGCGCGCAGCACCAGCAGTGCAGTCGCCACCGGCGTGCCGGCAAACAACCGGTCCGGCAGACCGATCACCGCCTCGATCAGGTTGGATTCCAGCAGGCTGCGGCGGATCACCGCCTCCTCGCCATCGCGGAACAGCACGCCGTGCGGCACCACCATCGCCATGCGCCCGGTGTGCGGGTCCATCGCCTTGAGCATGTGCTGCAGCAACGCAAGGTGCCCCCATTGCCGTGGCGGCATGCCGTGTACATAGCGCTGGTGCACATCGCGCATGCCGCGTTCGGGGGCCCAGGCCAGTGCAAACGGCGGCCGCGTCAGCTGCACCTGGAAGCGGCGCAGGCGCCCGTTGGCATCCAGCAGGGTGTCGTGCAGCAGCGGGGTGCCGGCATGCACCGCATGGTTGTCTTCGCCGTGCAGCAACAGGCGCAGGCGGGCACAGGCCCACGCCGTGTCGTTCTCCTCCTGGCCGAACAGCTGATGCCGGCGCGCGCCGTGCGTGGTGCGTGCCCAGCGGGCCGCGGCCAGCAGCAGGCTGCCGTGGTGGCAGGCTACATCGCAGATGCTCTCGTCCTCGCGGGGGTCCATCAGCCCGGCCATCAGCCAGGCCAGCGGGTCGGGCACATGGGCCAGCGGCAGCGGGCTGCGGCGAGGCTGGCTGCGCTCCAGTAGGCGATCCACGGCCTGGCCGATGTCGGCCCTGTAGGTCCCGCGCAGGCTGCGGAAATCCAGTGCCGGTATCGCCAACCGGCCCAGCAGGCGCGACAGCGCCACATCACGGCGGTCGGCATCGCGCGGCCAGCCATCGTGCAGGCGCAGCACATCAAACACTTCGGCCAGCGTGGCACGGTTGGCCTGGCTGAGCCGCTGCAAGGCGGTCATGATGCGGCGGTCGTTGCCGCCATTGAAGCGCTGCCGGAACAGCAACTCGAAGCGCGCCTCCGGCGGCACCACCAGCAACTGCGCGCCCGGCGCGGTAGGCGGCCAGTCCAGCGGCGTGCCGTAGGCGCGGTCCGGGTCCTGCGCGGCGGCATCGGTATCGCTGGCAATCTTGAGCAGCAGCAGGGCCAGCAGCAGGTAGGTGGCCGACCCGGCATCGGCGGCCTCGGCCAGGGTCTCCCGCGCAGCGCCCAGCGCGGCCTGGGTGGCGTGCGCGCTCGGCAGGGTGGCCATCGGGCTCATACAGCGCCCCCATGCAACATCCGCTCGGCCACCACCGCAATCTCCTGTTGACGAATATGGATCAGCGCCTCCAGGCAGCGCTGTTCGGCCTGTGCCGCAGTGGCAATGCCCACGATGCGCCGCTGCTGCGCCACCGGCGGCAGATGCACCGGCAACCGCGCTACCGCCGTCTTGCGCAGGCTCTGCTGGCGCGAGCCCGCCGCCTGCTGCCGCAGGTAAGCCTGCGCAGCGCGTTGGTTCAGCTGCCACGCCAGAAAAGCCGGCAGCAGATCCGGCGTACACACTCGCAGCACATACAGGTGCGGGCTGCACACCGTGGATTCTGGCGGGTTGTGCAGCAGCATCGCCAGCGGGTGATTGCCGCGCGCAGCAATCAGGACATCCTGATCCTGCACCCAATCGGGCGGCTTGCGCGCACGCAGCGCGGTGCGCAGCAGGTGGTCGCGTTCCTGCAGCCCATCCAGGGCCAGATTCTTGAGTTGAATGACCTGCACCGGGCCCTCCGCCACGGCGGCAATGGCACCGCGAAACGGGTGGCCCTGGCGGATGCTGGCCACGTCGCCAAGCAGGGCAATGCGCGTGAGTGTGTTCATGCGTGCACCATGCGTTCGGGTATGCAGAGGGTCAACCGAACAGGCAGGCAGCATTCGCGATGATGCGAAGTGGAGTGCGGTGGATGTGCGGAAGTGGGATGAAGCTCGCAGGGGGTCGCAGCTGGTGCGAACGATGCGGTGAACTGGAGTTGGGGGATTGGAGAGGTGGGAGTGATGGCGGGGTGGTGGTTGCGCTGCCTGACAGTGGCTGTGCACAGTTCGGCGATGTCAATTGCTGCCGACTCAGCAAGATAGTCTTGGCAGTCTTCGACTGCCATCATTGCGGTGCTGGCAGACAACGCGCCGCTGTTGCATGTGCCGACATCTGGCGAAAACGTCCCTGATGAGACGACTAAACCGAAACGTGTGATGGGTATAAGGGCTCTCGTTCGAGTAGCAACCCTATGGCGCAGGTTCAGCTCTTCAAAAAACAGATATTCCTAGATGTTGCCCGCAGGCTAGCGCCTACCGCCGAAGCCAGGCCGGCCGTCACCTGTCCCGGCTGTGGGCGGCTTCGATGGCCGGATGGGATCCGCTCATACTCTTATGACCGTCGTATCATGACGTGGGAGGCGCAGTTGAGTGCAGCAGATGAGTCATTGAAGTCGATGCGCGATCTTGTATGGGTTGGCAAGGAACCGGGGCGTTAGAACAACCCGCACGAGGAAAGATGCTAAAAAGGCTCATCTAGTACCGGTAGTGCGGCAAGTGAGTTGAGCGCAACTGGGTGAGGGTGTAGGTTCCAGGACGTATCGGATGGAGGTTGAGCATGCGCACTTTTGGGTTAATAACTCTCTTGGGCCTCACGGCGTGCGCTGGACCTGGCGTCAGCAACGCCGGCAACGTGGCCGGCACAACGTCGGACAGCGCCGCGAGCGGCCAGCCTGCTCCACTGACTGCGCCACCGACGTCAGCGGGTGGACCGTTCGCGGGCGCCTGGGTGTCGTGCGACGGTGCGCCATCACAGGATCAGTGCAGCCGCTATCTTCTGATGCAGCGCGGCGACCGCATCTGCGGGACTTGGTCGTATTTCGCCTCTGGCCAGGAATTTGAGGGCAGGCTGGTCGCGCATGGGGTTTCCGGCACTACCGCGCGACGCACGCACGTTTGCGGCCGACCGGGCTCTGAGACCGATACCGAGTGCGCAGATGGCTGGCAGCAGATTGATAAGCCCCTGGAGCTCTGCGGCGACAAGCTCAGCGACATGACAGGTGCAGACGGTGCATGTTTCGCCGACTACGAAGCTGTGCCAGCGTCTAAAGCGGAGCTCGCAGCGTTATCGTCCCAGTCATGGTTGAAGACCTGCCTCGCAACTGACCCGTGAGGGCTGACAAGGAGATGGATCATGACGAACCCGAACCCCCTCACCGAGAACGAGTTGCGTGCCGCCGCCTACTTCGCTGTGGGCGTTACGTCTGAAGGCAGCATTGGCGGACGCGACCTAGCTTATCGTCTGAGCTTTGCCGGCAATGTCGGGGCCGGCGGGCGTATGGAGCCAGTAGCGAACAGCGGGTACTCGTTCGGCACGTTGCAGATCGATCTGGGTCAGCATCCACAAGTAGCCCGCGACCTTTTGGACGGGTATCAGATCTGGGCAGCGACGCAGCCTGATCAGGCCTCGCTAGAGCTTAGCCCAACTCAGTACGACGCGACGCTTGCGTCATTGCAGCGCACCGGACGGCAGATGCGCGCAGCAAACGCTATCGACATTGACCGCTCTTCGATTGATCGCTTCCTGGGATCAGATGAAGGCCGCACCTTTGTGCATGGCTTGGACACTGAGCACGTTGATGGAATGACCGCAACCGACGCAGTTGCTGGTAATCGCGACTCGGCGTTGGAACGGCTCCAACGAACGGATCTTTACCGAAACTCCACAGGCGATGAACAAGCAGAGCTTGCCGGCATGCTCATGAAGCTGCAGAACCAAGCCGGTCAGGGGAGATGGCCTGGGTTACTTAACCAGGTAGAGGCCGGTAGCCTCGCATCGCCCTCAGAGGTCAAAAACGCCATTAATGGCTTTCTACCAAATCAGCGCAACGGCAGTCCGGACTATCTCGAGAGCGGCGCAGACAACACGCTTCGCGGTATCAGCGTGCTCAACGCGCTACGTGGAGGAAATCCTGGAAATCCACTATCAACAGCGTGGAGCAATGTTGTAGAGAACCCTTTGGTGGGCCCGGTCGCTTCCCATCGACCGAACGCAGCGAATCCGGATTTCGGCTTTGAATACGATACGGTGCGATCATTATTCCTGACGCCTGAGCAGTCTCGCCGGTTCATCGCTGCAGTGGACCAAGGCGCCCCGCTGGCCGACGGTAATCCAGCGCGGCAAGCAAACGGTAGTCGCCAACCAGGTTTCTACGTCTCTGGTGACGACTTTGTGCACTGGAACCGCAGTGGCCAAGGCCAAGCGTTTATCGGGGGGCAATGGCGAAGTATCAGCGCCGAAGATCTCACGCGCGTGCGGAATAGAGACGGCACTACGGAGCTCACCATCAACGAAGATGGGGAACGAGCGCCGCTGCTACGGGTGGATCCGCGAACTCCCCCGCTGCGTGTAGACGCTGCAACCCAAAGCGACACTCGAGACGTCGTGACAGCCCACGAACGTTCGGCAGCCCCGGGGACAGCTATATTTGCCAACGCACATCTGAACGACATATTGGCCGCTGCGATGACAGGAGACGAGGCAGGGGGCCGTAGGGCGATGGAAGAGCTCACACGATCGTCCGAAGGTGTGGCGTTCGCGCAGCGTAGCGCAGAACTTGTGGCTAACCGCCAAGCGGATGAGCACGCTGTCAAGGAACAGGTCTCAGAGCGGGGCGGCTTTGAGAGAAGCTGAGCACGCGTTGCAGGTAAAGAAGGTTCTCCAACTGGCCTCTGCAGCTCAGGAGTACTATGGGTTGGCCCAGACCCGCGCTTGATACATGAAGCGTTCTTCCCCGCGAGCTATCCAGAGACAGCTTGATTCGCCTGTGGATAGGAGTACTCCTATGCCATTTAAGATAGCCGCGATAAACGCGCGCGCAGAACCTATGCCCTGACATCGAGGAGGCAGGAACCGCTGTCGGTGCGGAGGCCGCACTTCCCACCCGATAGATCTTGAACCCTTGGCGGCCACCAAGAGCAGCCAAGGGGGCGGGAAGCAATCCGTCCTCAGCCGATCTGCTGAGGCGGACCCACGTCAACGATGGGTCCGCCTCAGCAGCCGCCGCCGACCAGTACGCCCCCGCGCCCGCCGCTGCCGCCGCCGTTCGAGCCCATCGATTTGGCTGCCTTCTGCGCCATCTCTTCAGCTGAGCTGTCGCATGGTTGCTCGGTGTAGACATTGGCCGCACCAGTAACCATCATCAGCCTGAATGAGTATGCGACGTAATCGTGAAACGCATTCGCACGCCAGTGAAATCCATTCTCTTCTCTGTTGATCCGTTCGCTCTTCAAGAGTGACCTCTCGGCCGCGGTATGAACTCCGTAGGTGCGCCACATTTGTCAAAGTACAACTTGTCCATCGTTTTATTCTGCCGCAAGGCTTCAGCCTCTCCCAGCAAACGCTGCTCCGGGGTCAGCGGCGTGGGCATCATCACCTCTCGCTCTATGGCGGCACGCAAGTCACCACGGATTTCGTTGACCCGCGAAACTGCGTAGGGAGCCACAGGGGCGCCGTTTCTACTTCCAGCTTGATGCGCGGCCAACAACTGGAGCGCCAACAAAAGCATCGCCAGCGGGTGATTGCCGCGCGCAGCAATCAGGACATCCTGATCCTGCACCCAATCGGGCGGCTTGCGCGCACGCAGCGCGGTGCGCAGCAGGTGGTCGCGTTCCTGCAGCCCATCCAGGGCCAGATTCTTGAGTTGAATGACCTGCACCGGGCCCTCCGCCACGGCGGCAATGGCACCGCGAAACGGGTGGCCCTGGCGGATGCTGGCCACGTCGCCAAGCAGGGCAATGCGCGTGAGTGTGTTCATGCGTGCACCATGCGTTCGGGTATGCAGAGGGTCAACCGAACAGGCAGGCAGCATTCGCGATGATGCGAAGTGGAGTGCGGTGGATGTGCGGAAGTGGGATGAAGC
>RCUK01000270.1_pt1 | contig 56685 bp, 49 predicted proteins | sample 2166381 | NCBI WGS metagenome assembly RCUK01 (sample SAMN09932809, study PRJNA488358) | compost metagenome | isolation source: compost soil in an enriched community | place: Germany: Experimental Botanical Garden | reverse complement strand
GCAAGTGGCTGGTGACCGGCTGCGCCGGCTTCATCGGTTCGAACCTGCTGGAAACCTTGCTCAAGCTGGGGCAGTCCGTCACCGGCCTGGACAACTTCGCCACGGGCCACCGGCGCAACCTGGACGAGGTCCGCGCATCGGTCTCTCCCGAGCAATGGGCGCGCTTCACCTTCGTGGAAGGCGACATCCGCGATCTGGACGCATGCCGCCGCGCCTCGGAGGGCGTGGACTACGTGCTGCACCAAGCCGCGCTGGGTTCCGTGCCCCGTTCGCTGAATGACCCGATCACCACCAACGAGGTGAACATCGGCGGCTTCCTGAACATGCTGGTCGCCGCGCGCGACGCCAAGGTGAAGTCGTTTGTCTATGCCGCGTCCAGCTCCACTTACGGCGACCATCCGGCGCTGCCCAAGGTGGAAGAGAACATCGGCAAGCCCTTGTCGCCTTACGCCGTGACCAAGTACGTCAACGAGTTGTACGCCGACGTGTTCGCCCGGTCCTATGGCTTCGAGACCGTGGGCCTGCGGTACTTCAACGTGTTCGGCAAGCGCCAGGATCCGGACGGCGCCTACGCCGCCGTGATTCCGAAGTGGACGGCCGCGATGATTCAGGGCAAGGACGTCACCATCAATGGCGACGGCGAGACCAGCCGCGACTTCTGCTTCGTGGAAAACGCGGTGCAGGCCAACATTCTGGGCGCGACGGCCGCGCCCGAAGCGCGCAACCAGGTCTACAACGTGGCCGTCAGCGGCCGCAGCACCCTGAACCAGCTTTTCGGTTTTCTGGTGCAGGCCCTGGGCAACCAGGGCGTGGTGTACGGCAAGCAGCCGGTATATGCCGACTTCCGCGCGGGCGACGTGCGCCATTCGCAGGCCGACGTCAGCAAGGCCGGCCGGCTGCTGGGCTATGCGCCCACGCATACGGTGCTGCAAGGCCTGGAAGTCGCCATGCCCTGGTACACGCAATTCCTGCGTTGATTTGAAAGCACTCATCCGAAAACTCGGCAACATCCACCCGGACCATCAGCGCATCTTCAAAGGCGCTTTCCGGGTGGCCGTGTTTCTGTTGCTGGGCAAGGCCGCCGGCGCCATCAAGGAGATGGCGGTGGCGTACCGCTACGGCGTCAGCGACGCCGTGGACGCCTATCAGTTCACGATGACCATGGCCACCTGGCTGCCGGTCACGATCGTGGGCGTGCTGTCGGTGGTGCTGATTCCGGTGCTGGTGCGCCTGCGCCGCGCCGACGGCGCCGAAAGAGAACAATTCATCCGCGAACTGCAGGGATGGGTGGCCGCGGCCGGTGTCGCGCTGGCCCTCCTGACCTGGTTCGCCTGGCCCTATGTGGCGGACGGGCTGGGCCAGGGGCTGTCCGCCCGCGTGCGCGCAATGACGGGCGATCTGCTGGTCGCCTTTGCCCCCGTGTCGGCCCTGCTGCTGATCGCCGGCATCAGCGCCGCGCGCCTGCGCGCGCAGGAACGGCACGTCAATACGCTGCTGGACAGCGTACCCGCGGTGGCGACGCTGGCGTGGGTGATGCTGGCCGTCAGCGCCGATGGCGTCGGGCCGCTGCTGTGGGGAACGCTGGTCGGCTACGCCATCCAGGCCGTATGGCTTGCCTGGCTGGCGGCGCGCGCCGATGGCGGGTTCTGGGGCGCGCCGCGGCTGACCCTGCGGTCGCCGCATTGGCCCGAACTGATGAGCGCCGCCGGCGTGATGCTGATTGGCCAGGTGGCGATGAGCTTCGTGGGTCCGCTGGACCAGTACGCCGCCGCCAACCTGGGCGCCAACGCCAATGCCACGCTGGGCTACGCCAGCCGGCTGCTGTCGCTGCTGCTGGGCATCGGGGCGGTGTCCGTGGGGCGCGCCGCGCTGCCCGTGCTGGCCGACGTGCAGGCCCGCGGCGATACCGCGCGCGCGCGCAGCATGGCGCTCAAATGGTCGGTGCTGATGGTGGGCGCGGGCGCCGTCGCGGTTGCCGTGGGCTGGGTGCTGGCGCCGTGGGGCGTATCGGTGCTGTTCCAGCGCGGCGCCTTCACCGCCGAAAACACCGAGGCCGTCGCGCATGTGCTGCGCTGGGGTCTGTTGCAGCTTCCGTTCTACTTCGGGGTGCTGATCCTGGTGCAGCTGCTGGCCAGCCAGAACCGCTACCGCATCATGGCCGCCATCGCGGTCGCCAATTTTGCGCTGAAGGCCGCGCTGAATGTCGTGCTGGCGCCCAGGATGGGCGCGGCCGGCATCATGCTGGCGACCAGCCTCATGTATGTGCTGTCCTTCGCCTGCTACCTGGTAGTGGCGATGCGCAAGGCCGAACCCAGGGAGGCAGATTGAATGTCCGTAGCCGACTCCGCCCAAGCGACGCGCGTGTTGCTGTTCATCCATTCGCTGCATGGCGGCGGCGCTGAACGGGTTGCCGCCGATCTGAGCGCCCACTGGGCCGGCATGGGCCGCGAGGTCATGGTCGTGACGCAGGCCGGCGCCGAGGGTGATGTCTACACGCTGCATCCCAAGGTCCGCCGCGAAATCCTCAATACGGCGGGCGAGGGCGGAGGCCTGCGCGGCATCTGGAGCAATGTGCAGCGCGTGCGCGCCCTGCGCCGCGTGATCAGGTCCTTCCGGCCCGATATCGTGCTTGGCATGATGACGACGGCGTCCGTGCTTTCCGTGCTGGCCTGCGCTGGCCTGCGCTGCCGCGTGATCGCCACCGAACATACGCATCCGCCGTCCCAGACCCTGTCCGGGTTCTGGCAGCGCCTGCGCCGCCTGACCTATCCGCGCGCCGCGCGCGTGGTGGCGCTGACCCGCGGCACGGCCGACTGGATCGAGCGGCACGTCCCGGGCTCCCGGCTGGCGGTCATCCCCAACCCCGTACACTTTCCGCTGCCGCGCGCCGAACCCATCCTGACCCCGGTGACGGGCGACGGACGCAAGCGCTTGCTGGCGGTGGGGCGGTTGCACGCGGACAAGGGCTTTGACCTGCTGATCCAGGCCTATGCGCGCCTGGCGGCATCGCATCCCGACTGGGATCTGGTTATTCTGGGCGAAGGCGACGAACGTCCGGCCCTGGAAGCGCAGGTGCGCGAAGCCGGACTGGAATCGCGCATCGCGATGCCCGGGCGCGCCGGCAATGTGGGCGACTGGTACGACAGCGCCCATCTGTATGTGTTGACGTCGCGCTTCGAAGGGCTGTCGAATACGCTGCTCGAATCCATGGCCAGCGGACTGGCCGCCGTATCCTTCGATTGCGACACCGGGCCGCGCGAGATCGTGCGTGAAGGCATCGACGGCGTGCTGGTGCGGCCCAATGGCGATGTGCCCGCCCTGTGCAAGGCGCTGGACGCCGTCATGAGCGATGATGATGGCCGCTTGCGCATGGCGCAGGCAGCGACGGATGTGCGCGACCGGTTCTCGGCCGCGCGAGTGCTGCGGAAATGGCAGGAAATTTTTGACGGTGTCCGCGGACCGGGCTAGGCCCGCGCGGCGCGCCGTTGCTACGGTGACCACGAGAACCTCATCATGTGTGGAATAGTCGGAATTTGGGGCCCCATCGGGAACAAGGCGCAGGTGCTGGCGGAAAGCTGCCGCCGCATTCGCCACCGCGGGCCGGACAGCAATGGCTTCTGGGAAGACACCGGCGCCGAACTGGCGCTGGCGCACGTCCGCCTGGCGATCCTGGACCTGACCGAAGCGGGCCACCAGCCCATGACGTCCGCCTGCGGCCGCTATGTGATGGTGTTCAACGGCGAGGTCTACAACCACCTGGACATCCGCAAGCAGCTCGAGCAATCGGCGCTGGCGCCGTCCTGGCGCGGCCATTCCGACACTGAAACCCTGCTGGCCGGCTTCACCGCGCTGGGTATCGAGGCCACGCTGCAGGCCGCGGTGGGCATGTTCGCCATTGCGCTGTGGGACAAGGCGTCGCGCAAGCTTGTGCTGGCCCGCGACCGCATGGGCGAAAAGCCCTTGTATTACGGTTATTCGGGCGCGGAGCTGGTCTTCGCCTCCGAACTCAAGGGCCTGATGCCGATTCCGGGCTTTGGCCGCAACCTGAACCGCAATGCGCTGGCGTCGTTCATGCGGCACAACTACATTCCGGCGCCGCAATCCATCTACGAGGGCATCGCCAAGCTGCCGCCGGGCACCTGGGTGGAGTTCACCGCCGACGATACCCGCAGCCGCCGCATGCCCGAGCCGCGCGTGTACTGGTCGGCGCGCGAGGCCGCCGACACGGCCGCCGGATCCAGGCTGGCGTTCGACTCCGACGCGCAGGCCACGGACGCGCTGGAAGGCGTGCTGTCCAAGGCCGTCGGCGGACAGATGCTGTCCGACGTGAGCCTGGGCGCATTCCTGTCGGGCGGTATCGATTCCTCGACCATCGTCGCGCTGATGCAGGCGCAAAGCTCGCAGCCGGTGCGCACCTTCGCCATCGGCTTTCACGAAAAGGGCTACGACGAGGCGCAGCACGCCAAGGCCGTCGCCACGCACCTGGGCACGGACCACACCGAGCTTTACGTGACGGCGGACGACGCGCTGGCGGTCGTCCCGTCGCTGGCCGATATGTACGACGAACCGTTCGCGGATTCGTCGCAGATCCCGACGTCGCTGGTGACGCGCATGGCGCGCCAGCACGTGACCGTGGCCTTGTCCGGCGACGGCGGCGACGAGCTCTTCGGCGGCTATTCGCGCTACTTCCGCGTGAACAACTGGTGGCAGCAATGCGAGCGCGTTCCCGCGCTGCTGCGCAAACCGGCGGGCGCGCTGATCAGCGCCACCACCCACCTGCCCGGACGCGGCGCCTGGCGCGGCAAGGTAGGCAAGCTGGGCGAACTGCTGCGCGCCGACACGCGGGGCGAGTTCTATCGCCTCTTCGTGTCGTACTGGTCGGACCCCGCCCGCGTCGTGAAGGGCGGTGTGGAACCAGTGTCGGAGTTCGAGCGGGCGATGCAGGGCTCCACCTTCGAATCGATGATGAAGCTGGACACGGTGACCTACCTGCCCGACGACATCCTGGTCAAGGTGGACCGCGCGGCCATGGCGGTGAGCCTGGAAACGCGCGTGCCGCTGATCGACCACCGCGTGTATGAATTCGCGTGGAGCCTGCCCCATCAATACAAGGTGCGCGGCAATACCGGCAAGTGGCTGCTGCGCCAGGTGCTGCATCGCCACGTGCCGCAGGCGCTGGTCGACCGCCCCAAGCGCGGCTTTGCCGTGCCGCTGGCCGCGTGGCTTCGCGGCCCCTTGCGGGAGTGGGCCGATGCGCTGCTGGACCCGGCGCGCCTGCGCCAGGAAGGGTGGTTCGAACCCGAGCCCATTCTGCGCAAGTGGCGCGAACACACGTCGGGACACCGGAATTGGGACAGCCATCTGTGGGGCGTGCTGATGATGCAGGCCTGGCTGGACCGCTATCGCGCGGGAATGGACCAAGGGGGATCGATTGGGGGGCGTTGACGAATGAAGATATTGATGCTGGTCAGTTCCATGCATGCCGGCGGCGCGGAAAGAGTGGCCGCGACGCTGGTCAACGCCTGGTCCGAACGCGGGGATACCGTCATCCTGACGCCCACCTACTCGTCCAAGGGAACCTGCTTCTATCCCCTGTCGGACAAAGTCGAACTGGCATGGCTGGCGGACCTGGCCGGTACGCGGATGTCGGGCCCGATGGCCGCGTTCAGGCGGCTTCGGACCTTGCGCAAGCACATCCGCGACACCAGGCCGGACGTGGTGGTGTCCTTCCTGACCAACGTCAATGTGGCCGCGATCCTGGCCACGCGCGGCTTGCGCGTGCCGCTCATCGTGTGCGAACGCACCAACCCCGTGGCCGAAACCACGACCGGCAGCGTCTGGCGCAAGCTGCGCCGCATCCTGTATCCGCACGCCGACATGGTGACGGTGCAGGCGGCGGACACCGCTGGTCCGTTCTCGCGCCAGATACCGGGCATGAAGCGCCTGGCCGTCATTCCCAATCCTTTGCCAGCGCCGCTGCTGGATGCGCCGCGCGTGCAGCAGCGCGACGACGGCGGACCGCGTGAGCTGCTTGCGATGGGGCGGCTGGTCCCCGACAAGCAGTTCGGTCTGCTGATCGATGTCTTCGCGCAGTTGGCGCCGCAATTCCCGGACTGGAACCTGCGCATCTGGGGCGAAGGCCCCGAGCGCGGCGCGCTGGAGCAGCAGATCGCCCGGCTGCGCCTGCAGTCCCGTATCAGCCTGCCCGGGCGCACCGAGGCGCCCTGGGAGGAACTGGCCCGCGGCCAGGCATTCGTGCTGAGCTCGCTGGTCGAGGGCTTTCCCAATGTGCTGCTGGAAGCCATGTCGCTGGGCCTGCCTTGCGTGGCCTTCGACTGCCCCAGCGGTCCGCGCGAAATGACCCGGGACGGCCAGGACGCGCTGCTCGTTCCGGCCGGCGACCGCGTTGCGCTGACCGATGCCTTGGAGCGCTTGATGAGCGACGTCTCCCTGCGCCAGCAATTGGGCGTGCGCGGCGCGGCGGCCGTGCGTCATCGCTACGCGCTGGCCAGCGTGCTGGGCGAATGGGATGAACTGTTCGAAGCGGTGCGGGAGGGGCGATGAACGCCCCCGCATTGCGTGTCCTGCATATCATCACGGGCCTGGGCCAAGGCGGCGCGGAGTCCGTGCTGTTCCGCCTGGCGACCTATCCCGGCATGGATGTCGAGCACATCGTCGTGTCGCTGACCGACGAGGGCATCTATGGCGAACGCCTGCGCGCGGCGGGCGTGGCCGTGCACGCGCTGGCCATGAAACGCGGGCGCGTCAGCCTGGCCGGCTTCAGAACCCTGCGCGGCTTGATCGCCCAGACCCGCCCGGACGCCGTGCAGACCTGGATGTATCACGCCGACCTGATCGGCGGCCTGGCGGCGCGCCTGGCAGGCGTCAAGGCCATTGCCTGGGGCATCCGCAATTCCGGCGCGCATCTGGAACGCAGCAGCCGTTCGGCCCGGCTGGTGCTGCGCGCGTGCGCGCTGCTGTCCGGCAGCGTGCCCAGGGCGATCGTGTGCGCCGCGCAGAACGCGGCGCGCCGCCACGCCGAAAAAGGCTACCGGCGCGACCGCCTGGTGGTGATACCCAACGGCTACGACCTGTCGCGCTACGCGCCGGATCCGCTGGCGCGCACGCGAGTGCGGGCCCAGTGGGGATTATCCGAGGACGTGCCCGTGATCGGCTGCGTGGCGCGATGGGATCCGCTCAAGGACCATGCCAATCTGCTGCGCGCCGTGGCCGCGCTGGTGCGCGACGGCCGCGATGCCGGCCTGCGCTGCGTGCTGATCGGACGCGACATGACCGAGGGCAACGCGGAGCTCGGCGCGCTGCTCGACAAGCTGGACCTGCGCGACCGCGTCGTGCTGAACGGCCCCAGCGATGATGTGCCCGCCATGATGAACGGACTGGACCTGCACGTGCTGTCGAGCTGCGCGGAAGGCTTTCCGAACGTGGTGGCCGAAGCCATGGCTTGCGGGGTCTATTGCGTGGTGACGGACGTCGGAGACGCGGCCTACATCGTTGGCGATACCGGCGTGGTGGTGCCGCCCGAACAGGCCGAGGCCCTGGCGCGCGGCATCGAGACCGCCTTGGGCGACGTGGCTGCCCGCGGCCGCGCACGCGCGGGCGAAGCCGGGCGTGCGCGCGTGCTGGAAAACTTCGACCTTGCGCGCATGGCGCAAAGCTATATCGCCGTCTGGCGCCGTATTTCTGGAGTCCAAGCATGAGCGCCGGACGCTGTCTGCTGTTTGTCGTCAACAACCCGGCCTTCTTCATGTCGCATCGCGTGCCGGTGGCGCTGGCCGCCCAGCGCGCGGGCTACGACGTGCATGTCGCCACGATGGATGGGCCGGCCGTGGCCGACATCCAGGCGCTGGGCATGACGCATCACCCGATTCCCATGACGCGCAGCGGCAAGCATCCCTTGCAGGAACTGGGCACGCTGCTGGCCTTGATCCGCCTGTTCCGCCGCCTGCGTCCCAAGGTGGTGCACCTGGTCACCATCAAGCCCGTGCTGTATGGCGGCATCGCCGCGCGGATCGCCCGCGTGCCGGGCATGGTGGCCGCGATTTCCGGCCTGGGATTCGTCTTTCTTTCCAATTCGCTGAAGATGCGGCTGGTGCGGTCCGTGGTGGCGCGCCTGTACCGGCTCGCGCTGGGCCATCCCAACAGCCGCGTGATCTTCCAGAACGCCAGCGACCGCGACCTGCTGAAATCCCTGGGCGCGGTGCGCGACGGCCAGGTCGTCATCATCCGCGGCGCGGGCGTGGACCTGGACGCCTACCGCGCCTCGCCCGAGCCGGCCGCGCCGCCGGTCGTCGTCACGATGGTCGCGCGCCTGCTGCGCGACAAGGGCGTGCAGGAATTCGTGCAGGCGGCAAGATTGCTGCGCGAGCGCGGCGTACCGGTGACGATGCAGCTTGTGGGCGGCGTGGACGCCGGCAATCCCGCGTCGGCCACGCAGGAAGATGTCGAGGCCTGGCGGCGCGAAGGCTGCGTCGAGGCCTTGGGCGAGCGCGCGGATGTGCCGGCGCTGTATGCGGCCGCGCATATCGCGGTGCTGCCGTCCTATCGCGAAGGCCTGCCCAAGTCGCTGATCGAAGCCGCGGCGTGCGCCCGGGCTGTCGTGACCACCGATGTGCCGGGTTGCCGCGACGCCATCGAGCCCGACGTGACCGGATTGCTGGTGCCGGTGCGCGATGCAGAGGCGCTGGCCGCCGCCATCGAACGCCTGGCCGCGGATGCGGCATTGCGGCGCTCGATGGGAGCCGCCGGCAGGGCGCTCGCGGAACGTGAATTCGACATCAGGCGGGTCGAGCGGATTCACGTCGAACTGTACGACGCCCTCAGCGCCTGATGGCGTCGATCCAGAAGCGGGTGGACGGATCCTGCTGGCTGGCCTGCGGCGCGTCCAGTTCGCGCATGATGTTCTTGGCAAGCACCTTGCCGAACTCCACGCCCCATTGATCGAAGGGGTTGATGCCCCAGATCACGCCTTGCGTGAACACCTTGTGTTCGTACAGCGCCAGCAGCGCGCCCAGCGTATAGGCCTCGAGGCGGGGCAGCACGATCAGCGAGGACGGGCGTCCGCCGGGATGGACCCGGTGCTGCGCCAGTACACGCGCGCGCGCGGGATCGCTTTCCGTGGCCGAGGTTTCGGCCAAGGCTTCTTCGTACGACTTGCCGCGCAGCAGCGCCGCGCGCTGCGCCAGGCAATTGGCGATCAGCAATTCGTGGTGCCGCGCATAGGCGTGGTTCGGCTGCTCGCACAGGATGAAGTCCACGGGAGCGCCCGCGGCGTCCTGATGCAGCCATTGGAAGAACGTGTGCTGGCAGTCGGTGCCCGACATGCCCCACACGGCGGGGCCGGTCGGAACGCCGGCCGGGCTGCCGTCGGCGGTGGCGACCTTGCCCAGCGATTCCATTTCAAGCTGCTGTGCCCACGGCACGATGTGATAGAGGCGCGAATCGTAGGGGGCGATGACCAGGGAGTCATACCCCAGCACGCTGCGGTTGGCCACGCCGGCCAGCGCCATCTGCACGGGAGCGTTGTCGGCGATGGGGGCGGTGCGGAAATGCTCGTCCATGGCCGCGGCGCCGGCCAGCAACTGGTCGAACGCATCGTTGCCCAGCGCCAGCGCGATCGGCAGGCCGATCGCGGACCACAGCGAATAGCGGCCGCCCACCCAGTCCCAGATCTGAAAGATGTGGTCGGGCAGGATGCCCAGGTTCAGCGCCGCTTCGACGTTGGCGGTGATCGCCACGACCTGCTTGATGGGATCAGCGACCCCGGCCTCGCGCAGCCAGTTCATCGCGACTTCGGCATTGGCCAGGGGCTCGGTGGTGGTGAACGATTTCGAGGCGACGATGACCAGCGTATTGTGCGGGTCCAGCCGGCTCATCGCATCGGCCACGGAATGCGAGTCCACATTGGATGCGAAACGCACTTCGCGGCGCGCGCCTTCGTGGCGCAAGGCGCGGGTGACCAGCCGGGGGCCCCAGTCGCTGCCGCCGATTCCCAAGTGCAGCACGCCGCTGTAGCGGCCGGCGGCATCGGCCTCGCGCACGAACTCGCGCAGGCGTTCGCGTTCGGCCAGCACCGCCTTGGCCACCATCGCGGGCGGCTCGGGGGCGCGCAGGGCGGTGTGCCATGCTGCCCGTCCTTCCGTCCAGTTGGCTTGCCCGCCGTCAAACAGCCGCGCGCGACAGGCTTCGAAGTCCTGTTGCGCGAGCAAGGCCGCCGAGGCGGCTTGCAGGGCGGGCGATTGGGCCTGGGCGCTCAAGTCCAGGCGCAGCCCGGGAGCGGAGACCACGCGTAGCTGCTGGCCGTCCCGGGATGCGGCGCGTGTCGCTGCGATGAATTGCTGCCACGCTGGGCTGTGGGCTAGAGACATGGGTGGATCAGAAAGGCAGGGTGGCGTTTGGCGCGAGCTTGCTCAGTTCGCGCCGGAAGTCGGCCTGGATACGTTCCAGCGCTTGCGGGGTTTGCGCTTCGAAGCGCAGCACCACGACGGGCGTGGTGTTGGACGGGCGCGCCAGGCCAAAGCCGTCGGCGTATTCCGCGCGCACGCCGTCGATGGTGATCACGCGTTCCGCATCGGGGAACTGTCCCTGGTCTTGCAGGGCCTTGACCAGCGTGAAGGGCTGGCCTTCTTCCATTTCGAGCTTCAGCTCGGGCGTGGAGACGTCTTGCGGCAGCGCCTCCAGGGGCGCGCACGGATCGGCAAAGCGCGACACGATCTCCAGCAGGCGGGCGCCGGTGTAGAGGCCGTCGTCAAAGCCGTACCAGCGTTCCTTGAAGAAGATGTGGCCGCTCATTTCGCCGGCCAGCGGCGCGCCGGTTTCGGCCAGCTTGGCCTTGACCAGCGAGTGGCCCGTCTTCCACATCAGCGGCACCCCGCCGGCGGCGTCGACCGACAGGCCCACGTGACGGCTGCACTTCACGTCGTAGATGATGGTGGCGCCGGGGTTGCGATCCAGCACGTCGCGGGCGAACAGCACGAGCTGCCGGTCGGGCCAGATGATCTGGCCGGATTTCGTGACCACGCCCAGGCGGTCGCCATCGCCGTCGAACGCCAGGCCGAGTTCGCAATCGCTCTCGGCGACGTGCTTGATCAGGTCTTGAAGGTTCTTGGGTTCGGCGGGGTCGGGATGGTGATTGGGGAACGTGCCGTCCACGTCGCAGAACAGTTCGTCGACGTCGCAGCCCAGGGCGCGGAACAACTGCGGCGCGACGGCGCCGGCGACGCCATTGCCGCAATCGATGGCGATCTTCATGGGACGCGCGAGCTTGACGCCAGAGGCGACCCGCGCAATGTAGCCGTCCACCAGGTCAAGCTGGCGGCGCGTGCCGGCGCGTGCCGCGGGCGCGGGGGCCGTGCCGTTCATGACCTGGGCCAGCGCCTGGACGTCGTCGCCGTAGAGCGCGCGGCCGCCCATCATTATCTTGAAACCGTTGTACTTGGGCGGATTGTGGCTGCCCGTGATCGCCACGCCCGAGCCGGTCTGCATGATGTTGGCGGCAAAGTAGACGAGAGGGGTGGGGACCATGCCGACGTCCAGCGTGTCGACGCCGCCTTCCAGCATGCCTTCCTGCAATGCCAGCGACAGCATTTCGCTACTGAGCCGGCCGTCGCGGCCCACCACCAGCGTTTGCACGCCTTCGGCGCGGGCGCGCGCGGCCAGCGCCACGCCCAGCGACCGGGCGAAGGAGGCATCGATCAGGTCCGGCACGGTGCCGCGGATGTCATAGGCCTTGAAAACCGAGGCCGGAAATTGAGTATTGTTGCCCACGACGATTCCTAGGTAGGGGACAGCGCGGCTTTGGTAATGGGCTAGTGGTAAACCCGTACGTGAGCGCCGCCATGGCAGGGGGTAAACCAGAATTATCCCCCATCGGCGCAGGGGGCCTCATCCGGCGGGCGGAGTAGGGCGTTTTCCCGGTGGCGCTTGCCCTGGTTTGGTGCGCGCGGCACGCGCCGCGGCTTGTTTCCAGTGCATGGCGCCCGGCACGAAAATGCACTGGCGCAGGGGGGCGCGGATGGCATGGAACTTGCTCGTCATCCGAAGGTGATACGCTTGCGATGCAAGCAGTAAGACCAGGAGGGGCCATGGGCGCCAAAGTATCCACTGTCATGTCATCGGGCGGCGCCACCACCAGGCGGGGCCCCCCCACGGACTACGCCGGGCCGGCCGCGGGCCGTGAGCGCCGGCTCGACATCCATGTATCCGTATCCGCCACCGGCGACCTCGCCACTGGCCGCGCCTGGGAGCGCAGCGTCTGGCGCGAGGCCCGGGTCCTGATCGCCGAATGTCCGGCGCCGCATCTGGCGTCCTCCATCGAAAGCGCCTTGCGCACGGTGGCGGCCAGCGTCGCGCGGGACCGGGGCTGGCAGGGCGTGGGCACGGTCTCGTTTTCGCTGGATGACCGCAGCGGCGTGTTCCGCGTCATCGGCGCGCAGGCGCAGGCCCACTCCGAGACGATGGCGGTGGCCGACCATGAGCCGGTGGCCCCGCATGTGCTGGAAGTGCGCATCGACGGCTGCGGCGATCGCCGCCTGCCATGCACCCGCCTTCTGGTGTGCGGCGCGACGCGGGGCGAAGTGCTGCGCCGCGCCTACCGCGCGCTGTCCGAATTGCCCGGACCCGCGGGCGTCGACCGTGCCTTCCTGATGAACCGCATCGCTTCCCGGGCGTTCTGCTCGGGCATGACGGGCACGCGGCTGGACCAGGCGGTGGGCTGACGCGGACCGGGCTTCGGCCCAGGCCGCGCAACCCCTACAATAGTCCGCACATCCCTTGAACAGCGCCTGGGCGCGACCCGGCCTTCCTTGTGCGGCAGCCATGACATTGCTGAGCGATCTACAGTCCCTCCTGGGCGTTTCCCATGTGTTGACCGGCGCGGACGCCGAGCCCTACGTGCTGGATTGGCGCCGGCGCTACCGTGGCGCGGCGCTGGCGGTGATACGCCCCGGCACGACCGCCGAAGTGGCCGCCGCGATCAAGCTCTGCGCCGGCCACGGAGTCCCCGTGGTGCCGCAGGGCGGCAATACCGGCCTGTGCGGCGGCGCCACCCCCGATGATTCCGGCACCGCCGTGGTCTTGTCCACCGCCAGGCTCACCGCCGTGCGCGCGCTGGATACCGACAACGACACCATCACCGTGGAAGCCGGCTGCATCCTGCAGGCCGTGCAAGAGGCGGCCGCTTCCGCCAACCGGCTGTTCCCGCTGAGCCTGGCCGCCGAAGGCAGTTGCACCATCGGCGGCAACCTGGCGACCAACGCCGGGGGCACGCAGGTGCTGCGCTATGGCAACACGCGGGACCTGACGCTGGGCCTGGAGGTCGTGACCGCCGAGGGCGAAATCTGGGACGGCCTGCGCGGCTTGCGCAAGGACAACACGGGCTACGATCTGCGCGATCTGTATATCGGCAGCGAAGGCACGCTGGGCATCATCACCGCCGCCACGCTCAAGCTGTATCCCCGGCCGGTGGCCTCGTGCACGGCGCTGCTGACGCTGGACAGCATCGACAGCGCCGTGGAAGTGCTGTCGCGCGCCCGGTCGGGCTTCGGCGCGGCGCTGACCGGCTTCGAACTCATGAGCGGCGCTTGCCTGCAGGCGGTCGTGCGCCTGTTTCCGCAACAACGCCTGCCCTTCGAGGGCGAATCCGCGGCGTCGCCGTGGTTTGCGCTGCTGGAACTGTCCGACAGCGAAAGCGAAACACACGCCCGCGAACGCTTCGAGGCCGTGCTGGGCGACGCCATCGACGCGGGCCTGGTGAACGATGCGGCCATCGCCGCGAACGTCGCGCAGAGCAAGGCGCTGTGGCACTTGCGCGAGAGCATCCCCCTGGCGGAAGCTGAATTGGGCAAGTCGGTCAAGCATGACGTGTCGATTCCCATCTCGTCGATCGCGGGCTTCGTGCACAAGACCAATGCCCTGCTGCAGGCGCGTTTCCCCGGCGTGCGCCATGTGATCTTCGGCCACCTGGGCGACGGCAACCTGCATTACAACGTGGCCAATGCGCCCGGGCAGACCGAGACCGAGCTGCTTGCGCTGCAAGCCGAGGTCTACGGCGTCGTGCACGACAGCGTGCACGCGCATCAGGGGTCCATCAGCGCCGAGCATGGCGTGGGCCAGCTCAAGCGCGACGAGCTGCCGCGCTACAAGAGCCCGGTCGAGCTGGCGCTGATGCGCAAAATCAAGCGCGCACTGGATCCGCAAGGGCTGATGAACCCGGGCAAGGTGCTGCAAGCGTAGACGTGCCTGTTCCCCAGGAAACCATGAGCATGACATCGAGTCCCGCGGCAGGCGCGCATCACCGGGTGCTGATCGTCGAAGACGATCACATCATCGCCGGCAATCTGTACAGCTTCCTGGAGGCGCGGGGATTCCTTCCGGACGTGGCTTATAGCGGCCCCGCCGCCCTGCAGCGCCTGCAGGAACAGCGCTTCGACGCGGTGCTGCTGGATATCGGCCTGCCGGGCATGGATGGCAATGCCGTGCTCCACGCCATGCGCACCGAAAGGCGGCTGGACGTGCCGGTGCTGATGCTGACCGCGCGCGACAGCCTCGAAGACAAGCTGGCCGGGTTTTCGCATGGCGCGGACGACTATCTCACCAAGCCGTTTGCCCTGCTCGAGGTCGAAGCCCGCCTGCTGGCCCTGATCCTGCGCGCCAAGGGGGCGACGGTAGAGTCGGTGCGCGCTTTCGGCCCCCTGCAGTACGACACCCGCAGCCGCGCCGTGTCCGTCAATGGCGTGCCCGTCCATCTGACGCGCAAGGCAGGCATCATCATGGAAGTCCTGCTGCGCGATCCCGGCAGAGTGGTGTCGCGCGAGGAGCTGGAATCGGTGCTGTGGGGCAATGAGCCGCCGTCCTCCGACGCGCTGCGCAGCCAGGTTCACCTGCTGCGGCGCGCCCTGGCCGACGCGGGCTTTGACGGCATCGAGACCATGCATGGCACCGGCTGGCGGCTGAGCCTGCCGGGAACTCCGTCATGAAACGCGCCACCGCCGGCACGCTGACCCAGCGCGTGGTGTGGGCGCTGACGGGAACGGTGGCCCTGTTCGTCACCGCGCTTGCGCTGCTGGCCTACCTGACCTTCGATCAGATGGAAGACGATCTGGTCAACGACATCCTCAACACCGAGATGGACCGCCTGGTCCAGCACGCGCGCAACAGCGACGAGTTCCTGCCGCGCGTTGGCGCACGCGAACTGGGCGGCTCCATGCGCGCCTGGCTGAGCACGGACGGGCAGCCGCCCGTGGGGATGCCCCCGGAGCTCCTGTCGCTGGACAGCGGGCTGCACCTGATCGAGCCGGGGGCATACACCTGGCATGTGATGGTGGCCGAGACCGGCCGGGGCAGGGTGTATCTGCTGTACGACGCCACCGACAACGAAGAGCGGGTGCATGATTTCGGCCTGATCGTCCTGGGCGTGGGCGCCATTTGCGTCGTGGGCGCCTACGCGCTGTCGCGGCGCGTGGCCGCGGTGGCGGTCGGGCCGCTGCTGGACCTGACGGACCGGCTGGCCACCTGGGCGCCCGGCTCGCCCGACCTGGCCGTCACGCGCGACGACGAGGCCGGCAGGCTGATCGAGGCGTTCAACCGGGTGCAGAACCAGGTGGACAAATCGATCGCCCGCGAGCGGGAGTTCGCGGGAAATCTCAGCCACGAGGTGCGCACGCCGCTGGCGGCCATCCGTTCCGATAGCGAACTGATGCTGCTGACGCAGGTATTGACGCCGGATCAGCGGCTGCGCCTGACCCGGGTGATGGATAACGTGGATGACGTCATCGTAAGCCTGGAGAGCGCGCGCGCCATGGCGCGCGACCAGCTGCGGCCGCCGGAACCCGTCGACCTCGCCGAATGCATGGAAGACGCCTGGCGCGGCTATGCGGCCCAGGCCAAGATCGCGGACCTGCGGTTCGACAACCAGGTATCGGAGGGGCAGGTTCTTACGCTTGACCGCTATGCCTTGTTGACGGTCTTGCGCAACCTGGTCCGCAATGCGGTCGAGCACGCCGCCCCGGCCACCCTGACGGCCACGCTCGGCGCCGAAGGCGGGCTGGAACTGCGAGACGACGGCAAGGGCATCGCCAGCGCCGATCTGCCCTTCCTGTTCCGCCGCTACTACAGCGGCCGCATGCGGGATTCGGGCGTGGCGGACGGCGACGAAACGGCTCGCGGGCTGGGCCTGGCGATCGCCAAGCGTGTCTGCGACATGCAAGGCTGGTCGCTGAGCGTGGAGTCCTCCCGCGAAGGCGACGCGCGCGGCACGCGGTTCTCGCTGCGCTTCGAGCCCGGCCCCGCGGCAAATCGGGCGCAGACGCGGATTTGACGAATTTTCGACTGTCGGGACCGTAAAGTCTCCGCTTGCCCGATACGTCCCGATTCATCGCCCATGCCGTTCCCATCGCTGCCGGCGCCCCGCGCGCCGGCCAGAGTTTCATACCTGCTCACGCACGTCGCCGGCGTCACGCTGATCCTGGCATGCATGGCGTGGTGGGCCAACGCCTCGGGGCTGGACCTGCGCATCGCCCGGACGCTGTTCGATCCGGTTCTGAATGATTTTCCACTGCATGGCAACCGCTGGCTGGAACTGCTCGGCCATCGCATGGTGCTGGCCTTGCCGATCGGCGTGGCCCTGGCCGCGGCCGGGGTAGTGGCGGCGAGTTTCCGCATACCGGCCTGGCGCCGCTGGCGGGGGGCGGCGCTGGCGGTGGCGGCAACCTGCCTGACCGGACAGCTGCTGGTCAACCAGCTCAAGCACCATACGACCTTGCCTCGTCCCTATGACCTGGAAACGCTGGGCGGCTATACGCTGTACCCGGTGCATTGGTGGACTTGGGCCCGCGCGCGCGCCGGGGGCGCGCTTCCCAGCGGCCATGCCGGTGCGGGCTACGCGATGCTGAGCCTGTATTTCGCGGGCTGGTCGTTGGGTAGGCCCGCCTGGCGCTGGGGCGGACTGGCCATCGGTGTGGCGGCGGGCCTGGGCTTTTCCGTTGTGCGCATCCTGCAGGGGGCGCATTTTCTCAGCCAGACGATCTGGTCCGCCGCGCTGATGTGGCTGCTGGCGGCGGTTTTTTTCTATCCGGTGATCTGGGGGCGGACCGCGGACGGCCCGCCCCGCCGTCCGGTCAGTTGAGCAGCACGCCCGGCAGCCACAGCGAAAACGCCGGGACGTAGGTCACCAGCGCCAGCGCGGCCAGCAGCGCGCCGTAGAACGGCCAGATGGTCCGCATCACGGTACCCACGGATACGCCGCCTATCGCGCATCCCACGAACTGCGTGGTGCCCACTGGCGGGGTATTCAATCCCAGCGCGCAGTTCAGCAATATGACCATGCCGAACTGCACCGGGCCCATGCCGTACTGCATGCAGATCGGCAGGAAGATCGGCGTGCAGATCAGGATGGTGGCGGCCATGTCCAGGAACGTGCCCAGCACGAACAGGATGATGTTGACCATCAGGAAGATGGCCCACGGTTCGGTGGACACCGACGCCATGAGCTGGCCCGTCTTCTCGGCCACGCCGTAGAAGCTGATCAGGTAGCCGAACGTGGCGGAAATGCCGATCAGCAGCAACACCACGCCCGTCGTCTTCACGGCCTTGCTGGCGGCGCGCACGAACTGGTCCCAGGTCAGCGAGCGGTAGACGAAGATCGTCAGCGCCAGCGCGTACAGCACCGCCACGGCGGCCGATTCCGTCGCGGTGAAGACGCCGCTCAGGATGCCCGCGATGATCAGCACCACCACGAACAGGCCGGGCGCGGCCGCGACCAGCGAGCGCAGCACGATCTGCCAGCCCGGGAAGGTGCCGGCCGGGTAGCCCCGGCTGCGTGCCACGAAGTAGGCGGCGGCAAGATTGCACAGGGTCAGGATGAGCGCGGGCACCACCCCCGCGGCAATCAGCGCCGCGATGGACACCTTGCCTCCCGCGGCCAGCGTGTAGATGATGATGTTGTGGCTGGTCGGCATCAGCGCGCCAACCAGCGCCGCGTGCGTGGTGACGTTCACCGCGTAGTCCGCGTGATAGCCCTCGCGCTTCATCATCGGGATCATCACCGACCCCATCGCCGAGACGTCCGCCACGGGTGATCCCGACACGCCGCCGAACAGCGTGCAGGCCACCACGTTGGACATGCCCAATCCGCCGCGCACGTGGCCTACCAACGACTTCGCGAACGCCACGATGCGGTCGGCGATGCCGCCATACAGCATCAGTTCGCCCGTGAAGATGAAGAAGGGGATGGCCAGGAACGAAAACGCGTTCATGCCCGAGGTCATCTGCTGGAAGGCCACCGCCAGCGGCAGGTCTTCGTACATGATGGCCGTGATGGACGACAGTCCGATGGCGAAGGCCACCGGCACCCCGATCACCAGGAACCCCATGAACGTAAAGGAGAGGAGGGTCAGCGCCATGCCGGTACCACCTTCTGGTTGCGCAGGATTGCGATGATGTGCTCGATGGAGAAGAGCGCGATCAAGACGCCCGACAGGGTTGCGGGGATGTACTTCCAGGCGTTGGAGATGCCAAGGTTGGGAATCTTGTAGGCGGCCACGGATTCGGCCAGCACGCCGCAATTCCACGCCATCAGCACGCCGAACAGCAGCACCAGCAGATGGATGAATATCCGCAGCCTCCGCCGGCCGGCGGCCGGCAGGAGATCCTGCAGGGACTCAAAGCCAATATGCCCCGCATCGCGCACGCCGACCGCGGCGCCCAGCATGGTGACGTACAGCACGAGCAGCAGCGCCAGGCTTTCCGCCCAGGTCGGCGTGCTGTTCAGCACATGGCGTCCGAAGATCTGCAAGGTGACGGCGATGATCAGGCAGACCAGCCCGAACACGCTGGTCCACATGCACGCGCGCGCGAGCCCGGCGCAGCCGCGCGCGTAGGCGTCAAGAAGCGGGGCGGACAGGGCTTGCGCCCCGCCTCCCTCGGTCACATCCGGTTCATTCGTGGGTGTCGCCAACATGGTGTCCTCACTTGACGGCCTGGATCTTCGCGACCAGGTCCTTCATCTCGGGCGTGGTGACGAAGCGTTCGTATACGGGCTTCATCGCGCCTTGGAACGAGGGCTTGTCGACCTCCACGATCTGCGAACCGGCCTTCTCGACCACGGCGCGCGACTTCTGTTCGCGCTCTTCCCAAAGCTTGCGCATGAACGGCACCGATTCGCGCGCCGCCTCGCGCAGGATCTTCTGGTCTTCCGGGGGCAGCTTGTCCCATTGCCGCTTGGAGAAGATCAGGATCTCCGGCGTCATGGTGTGCTCGGTCATCGAGTAGAACTTGGCCACTTCGTAGTGATGGGCGCTTTCGTAGCTGGGGAAGTTGTTTTCGGCCGCATCGACCAGCCCCGTCTTCAGCGAGGTGTAGACCTCGCCCATCGGCATCGGCGTGGCGTTGCCGCCCATGGCCTCGACCATGGCGACGGACAGGTCCGACTGCTGCACTCGGATCTTCAGGCCCTTGGCGTCGGCCAGCGTCTTGACGGGCTTGTTGCGCGTATACATGGAGCGCGAGCCGCTGTCGTACCAGGCCAGCCCGACGAACCCCGCTCCTTCGCACGAACGCAGGATCTGGTCGCCGATTTCGCTGTCCAGCACCTTGTGCAAGTGCTCTTTGGAGCGGAACAGGAAGGGCAGCGAGGGCACGCGCGTGGTCTGGCAGATATTGTGCATGGCCGCGCTGGACACGCGGGCCATGGCCAGGGCGCCCAGCTTCACCTGTTCGATCGAATCGTCCTCGCTGCCGAGCGAACCGCCGGCATACACCTTCACGGTGATGCGGCCATTGGTGCGCTGCTTGACCAGCTCGCCGAACTGGCGGACGGCTTGAACGGTGGGATAGTCGTCGGGATGGATGTCCGCGGAGCGCAGCTCGGCGGCATGGGTGGCGGGAACAAGGGTCAGCAAGGCGGCCGCCGCCAGAATGGCGCGGGTCAGGTGAGGGTGCAGCATGTCTACCTCCGGTTGGAGTACGGCGTTTCGTTAAGGGCCGAATCGGCCCCGAAGCTCTTTGATATGGTCTGACCTACTCAACACGGGCGCGCAACCGGCGCCGATCGGGTGCTAACCGTTGCTGGCGGCTTCCTCCAGGCCTCGCGCGCCGGGACGCAAGGCAAAGACCGCACCGTCCAGCGAGCCGGGGGCGGCGCTGGCGGGGCGGATCGATGTGACGAAAAGCGTGTCCATGCCTGTGCCGCCGAATGCGCACATGGCGACCTTGGCGGCGGGCACTTCCAGGGTGCGGTCCAGGCGGCCGTCCGGGGTGTAGCGGTAGATCCTGCCGGCATCGTTGCCGCAGATCCAATAGCCGCCATCCGCGTCCACGGCGGCGCCATCGGGCCGGCCGGCGGGCAGGGCGGCGATGAAGACGCGGCGGTTGCGCGGTACGCCGGTGCCGGGGTCGTAGTCGAACGCCCAGACCGACGCACGCGATGGATGGGAGTCCGACAGGTACATCGTCGCGCCATCGGGGCTGAACGCCAGGCCGTTGGGTACGATCAGATCATCCAGCAGGACGGACACGCCCGAGGCGTCGTGGCGGTAAAGCCGGCCCGCCGGCAAGGCCAGGCCCATGTCCATGGCCATGGTGCCGGCCAGAAAGCGCCCCTGCCGGTCACAGCGGCCATCGTTGAAGCGCATGTCCGGCGCGGTGTGGGCGACGGCGGCCAGCAGGCGGGGCGAGCACGGCATTCCGGCCTGCAAGGCGTCGCACGCGTAGAGGCCGTCCTGCATGGCCAGCAGCCATCCGTCGCCGCGCATGGCGATGCTGCCAGCCATCTGGGGCAGCTCCCAGTGCGCGAACGCATCGGTGGCGGGCGTCCAGCGCCAGAGCATCCGGCCCGGAATGTCGGTCCAGTAGAAGGCCTGGTCGGCGGGGCGCCAGACCGGACTTTCTCCTACGCCGCACAACTGGGTTCCTACACGTTCGGCGGTCGCTGGCATGGGAGCTTCAGGTGTTGGGGAAGGGGAACGGGCCGGCTTTCACGAAAGCGCCGCCCTGGTAGCGCCCGGCGGGATCGTCGGCGGGCAGCAGCGGCTGCGCCTCGACCTGGGCGCGGAACCGCTCGGAAGAATCCTTGGGGGCGAAGCCAAGCATGGCCGCGCCGCTGTTGTCCCACCAGGTGTCGCGGTTGGCCGAGGCGCCGTACACGATGAGGTGGCCGACGTCGGGCGTGAACAAGGACCTGACGACCAGATCGGTCAGGTCGTCGTAGCTGAGCCAGGTGACCATCATGCGGCGGTCCTTGGGCTCGGGGAACGAGGAGCCGATGCGCAGGCACACGGTCTGGATGCCGTAGCGGTCGAAGTAGAAGCGCGACAGGTGTTCGCCGTAGGCTTTGCTCAGGCCGTAATAGCCGTCGGGACGCAAGGGAACATTCGCGTCCAGCGTGTGCCCCTGTTCATAGAAACCGATGACGTGATTCGAACTGGCGAAGACGACGCGGTTCACGCCGTGGAGCCGCGCGGCTTCGTAGACGTTGTAGATGCCCTGGACATTGGCGGGAAGGATTTCCTCGAAGGGCCGCTCCACGGAAACCCCGCCCAGATGCACAATGGCGTCCACGCCCCGGATCAGCTCGGAAACCGCGGCGGCATCGGCCAGATTGCAGGCGACGGCCTCTTCGCCCTGTTCAGCGGGGGCGGGATCGACGAGATCCGAGACACGCAGTATGTCGGCGTGGGCCCTGAGCCTGGGCCGCAGCACCTTGCCCAGGTTGCCGGCGGCGCCGGTCAATAACAAACGATGACAGCGGGGAGATGCAGGCATGTTGTTGACAGCTCGGCTCATGACGCAACGCTCGGTGAATGGCGCGGTGGAGTGGACTTGTCTGGTACGTTATCGTACAACTGATGCAAAGTATAATGAACGCCAAATTTCAGCGTCAAGCTTTGCGCAACCGCTTTCGGACAATCCCTGATGAACGCTCCTGTCGTTACCCCTGCTTTACCGCAGCGTCGTCCCCGGAACCTGGCCCAGGGCCTGGTGGAGAGCATTTCCGAGCGCATCCGCGGCGGAGAAATCCGCCCCGGCGACAAGCTGCCCACCGAGTCCGAGATCATGCGTCAGTTCGGCGTAAGCCGGACCGTCGTGCGCGAGGCGCTGTCGCGCCTGCAGGCCTCCGGCCTGGTCGAGACGCATCATGGCGTGGGCACCTACGCGCTGGAACCCAGCGGCGGTGGCGACTTCCGGGTGGACCCGGCCGACATCGCCACGGTGCGCGACGTGCTTGTCCTGCTGGAACTGCGTATCTGCCTGGAAAGCGAGGCCGCGGGGCTGGCCGCCATCCGGCGCAGCGATACGCAACTGCAAGAGATGCGGCGCGCGCTGGATGCATTCAAGCACTCGCTGGAGATCGGCGGCGACACGATCACGCCCGATTTCCAGTTTCACCTGCTGGTGGCGCAATCCACCGACAACCGCTACTTCGCGGATCTCATGTCGCACCTGGGTTCGGCCATCATTCCCCGCACCCGCATCAACTCCGCCAAGTTCGCGCATGAAGACCGGGCAGCCTATCTGGCGCGCGTGAATCTCGAGCACGAGGACATCTACAGCGCCATTACGCGCCAGGATGCCGAGGGTGCGCGCGCGGCCATGCGCACGCATTTGAGCAATAGCCGGGAACGCCTGCGCCGCGCGCAATAGCGGGGCCGGAATACGCTGCGGCGTGTCCCCGGAATTGATATGTGATGTCGTACAACATTTGTTTGCACGACACCGCCGCCATGCGCCCAAAACCGCGTTAACCTTGGCCCGTTTTCACTTTCCGGTCAACGAGGCGGCATGGTCCTGCTCGGCATAAACAGCGGCATTTTTTCATTTGGGCAGACGCCTGCCCCCTTGCAGAGGGCCGCTGCATGCGCCGCCTGACACTGCGGTTCGTTCTGGCCATTCTCGCGCTGCTGACGCTGTCCCGGCTGGGCCTGGCGTTCTGGATGTGGGACCGCGTGGAAGCCGCTGGCGGCCTGGGGCCGCTACTGCTTGGGGGCCTGCGCATCGACGTATGTTTGCTGTCGATGGTGATTGCGCTGCCTGCGGTGTTCTCGCCGTGGTTCGGGCATCGCCCGCTGGCCGCGCGCATCACGGCGTGGTGGTTCCGTGTCTGGTGGATGCTCTATGTGCTGCTGGAGGTTTCGACGCCGCAGTTCATTGCCGAATACGACACGCGTCCCAACCGCCTGTACTTCATCTACCTGCTGAACCCGAAGGAAGTCGGTTCGATGCTGTGGCAGGGCTACAAAGGAGTGCTGCTGGCGTCGTTCGTCGTGCTGCTGGCCGCGGCCTGGCTGGCGGTGAAGCTGTTCCCGGTGCGGGCGCGGGATCCCTTCATGTCCTGGTGGAAGCGGCCGGTGGCCACGTTCCTGATCCTGGCGCTGGTGTTCATGGGCGCGCGCGGCACGCTGGAACACCGCCCGATCAATCCGGCCAAGGTGGCGTTCAGCTCGGACGCCATGGTGAATTCACTGGCGCTGAATTCGCTGTACAGCGTGTTCGACGCGGCGTATCGCATGCAGGACGAGCGTTCGTCCGCGGCGATGTATCCGAAGATGCCGGTAAACGAGATGAACGCCATCGTGCGCGAGAAAGCCGGCATGCAGGGCCCGCCGCTGGACCCGCGCTACCCGAGCCTGCATGAACAGAAGGCCACGGTTCGGCGGGACAAGCCGCTGAATGTGGTGATCATCCTGCAAGAGAGCCTGGGCGCCCAGTACGTCGGCAGCCTGGGCGGCCGCGACCTCACGCCCAACATCGACCGGCTGGGCAAAGAGGGCTGGATGTTCCATCGCGCCTACGCCACGGGCACGCGTTCGGTGCGCGGCATCGAGGCGGTGACGGCGGGCTTTCTGCCCAGCGTCGCGGATGCGGTAGTCAAGCTGCCGCGCTCGCAAAAGGGGTTCTTCACGCTGGCGCAGCTTTTGGGCAAGCACGGCTACCACTCGCGCTTCGTGTACGGCGGCGAGTCGCATTTCGACAATATGCGCGCCTTCTTCCTGGGCAACGGCTTTGACGAGATCGTGGATCGGCCCAAGTTCGTGGATCCCGTCTTCGAAGGGTCGTGGGGCGCATCGGACGAAGATATGTTCAATCAGGTGGACCGCCTGCTGCGCGCCGACGGCGACAAGCCGGTGTTCACACTGGCGTTTTCGGTGACGAATCATTCGCCCTGGGAGTATCCGGCGGGGCGCATCCAGCCGGTGGGCGATCCCGCCACGGTGGACAACACGGTGCGCTATGCGGATTGGGCGCTGGGCCAGTTCTTCGACAAGGCGCGCAAGGCGCCGTATTGGGACAACACGGTGTTCCTGGTGATCGCGGACCATGATTCTCGCGTCTATGGTTCCATTCCCGTGCCCGTGCGGCATTTCCAGGTTCCGGCGCTGATCCTTGGCGCGGGGATCGCGCCGCGGCAGGACCATCGCCTGGTGAGCCAGATCGACATGGCGCCGACGCTGCTGTCGCTGATGGGGCTGGACAATGTGAACCCGATGCTGGGCGCGGACCTGACGCAGCGGGATCCGGACCGCGCCATGATGCAATATGGGGACAACTTCGGGTACTTGCGCGGGGATGAACTGCTGGTGCTTGAACCGTCCAAGCCCGCGCGCCAGTTCCATTACCAGGCGGCGCCTGTGGGGCGCGACGAAGTCTATGCTCCCGCGGAACCGGCCGATCGGGCGTTGACACAAGAGGCGCTGGCGCACGCGCTGTGGGCAAGCTGGGTCTACCGGGAAGAGAAGTACCGCTTGCCATGACAGGTTTCATGGCGGCGGCCAGGGGGCGAGGCGGGTTGCAAAGTGGCCGTCTTGATCCTGCGCAAGCCGCTTTTCGCCGCGCGATAGCAAACTGGAGGCCATGACTTTGCCGAACCCGTCCTCCGGAGCTCCCCGCGCCGCTCCCGCGGCTCTATCCAGCGCGCACGAGTCGGCCGCGCGTGCGCGCCGCCATTTTGCGCTCCCCGTGCCGCGCGGCCGTCTTGCGTGGATCACAGGCGTCGTCAGTTCGGTGCTGCTGGCCGCGAACACGCTGTTCTGGTGCCTGCTGCTGTTTCCGATTGCGCTGCTGAAGCTGGCGCTGCCTTTCGCCCCTGTCAGGCGGCGCATCGATCCCATCCTCAACGCCATCGCCACGGCGTGGGTATCCTGCAATACCGGGTGGTTCGCGCACATTCAGCCGGATCCCTGGGACGTCCAGGGCAATACGGGCCTGCGCTACGCGGACTGGTATCTGGTCAACTGCAATCACCAGACGTGGGTGGACATCTTCGTGCTGCAGCGTACGCTGAACCGGCGCATCCCCCTGCTGAAATTCTTCCTGAAGCAACAGCTTATCTATGTGCCGGTGATCGGGCTGGCCTGGTGGGCGCTGGACTTCCCGTTCATGAAGCGCCATGGCAAGGCGGCGCTGCGCAAGAACCCGGATCTTGGACGCCAGGACCAGGAGGCGGCGCGCCGCGCCTGCGCGAAGTTCTCGCTGGTGCCGACCAGCGTGATGGTGTTTGCCGAAGGCACCCGCTTCAACGAGTCGAAGCGGGCCGCTCAAGGCTCACCATACCGCCATCTTTTGAAGCCCAAGGCGGGCGGACTGGCGGTGTCGCTGAACGCGATGGGCGCGCGTTTCCGCTCGATGATCGACGCCACCATCGCCTACCCCGAAGGCGCGCCCAGCTTCTGGGACTTTGCCTGCGGGCGCGCGGGCCCGGTGGTGGTGCGCATGCGGCAGGTGCCGGTGCCGCCGGCCTTCTGCGAGGCCGACTACACCCGGGACAAGGCGTTTCGCACGACATTCCACCAATGGCTGGGCCAGCAGTGGCAAGCCAAGGACGACGAGATCGAGGCCTTGACCGCGCGCGGCGCGAATGCGCCCAAGAGCTAGCGCCTGCGCCGGCCAGGGCCTGTCCCGGCTAGCAAAGGCGCCAGCTAGGGCCTGTCCCGGCTGGAAGCCTGTGTCAGGCCGATGCGCCGCACAGGGGCCGGGCGATCAGACGCGGGCCGGCAGGACGAGGCCCGAGCTTTCCCCAAATCCGATGCGCGGATATCCCGCCTTCACGCATTCGGCGCGCATGATGACCTGATCGCCGTCCTGCAGAAAGGTGCGCTTTTCGCCCCAGGGCAGGTCGATCGGGGCCTTGCCGCCGTTGCTCAGTTCCAGCATCGAGCCGGCCTCCGAGGCCAGGGGACCGGACAACGTGCCGGTGCCCAGCATGTCGCCCGGCTGCAGGTTGCAGCCGTTGACCGTGTGATGCGTGATCAGTTGCGCGACGTTCCAGTAGGCGTCGCGGAAATTGCTGCGCGACAGCGACACAGGCGGCCGGCTGTCGGCACGGGACTGTTCGGTGGTGAGCAGGACTTCCATCTGCACGTCGAAGGCGCCCTTGGCGCGGTTGGCGTCGGACGCCAGGTAGGGCATCGGCTGGGGTTCGGCGGCGCCGCGGTTCCACTGCGTGCGGAAGGGTTCCAGCGCTTCCATGGTGACGACCCACGGCGAGATCGTGGACGCGAAATTCTTGGCCAGGAAGGGGCCCAGCGGCTGGTATTCCCACGCCTGGATGTCGCGCGCCGACCAGTCGTTCAGGATGCACAGGCCGAACACGTGCGATTCCGCGTCGGCCAGGGCGATGCGGTCGCCTTGCGCGTTGCCCGTGCCCACGAAGATGCCCAGTTCCAGTTCATAGTCCAGGCGGGCGCACGGGCCGAATTGGGGCGCGTCGCCTTCGTTGGCCGGACGGGTCTGGCCGATGGGGCGCGGGAACTTCTGGTCCACGCCGATGCTGGAGGCGCGGCCGTGGTAGCCGATGGGCACCCACTTGTAGTTGGGCAGCAGGGGATTGTCGGGGCGGAACTGTTTGCCGACGGCGGTGGCGTGATGCAGCGAGATGTAGAAGTCGGTGTAGTCGCCGATGCGGGCGGGCGTGGTGTATTCGGCGCCGGCTTGCGCGATCAGCAGCGGCTCGACCTCGGCGCGCAGGGCGGCGCCTTCGCGCAGCGCGCGCGACAGCGCCAGGCGCAGGGCGCTCCAGTGCGGCTGGCCCAGGGCCATCAAGGCGTTCAGGCTGTCGGTGGCGCACGCGGCAAGGGCGTCGGCGGCCAGGCCTTCGAACGGCTGCCTGGCAGCCAGCGCGGCCAGGTCCAGGATCTGGTCGCCGATGGCCACGCCGGGGCGGAAGGATTCCTGCGAGCCCTTGCGGCGGAACGAGGCGTAGGGCAGGTTCTGCACCGGGAAATCCGACGCGTCCGAATTGGCGCTAGCGATCCAGCTCTTGAGGGACGGGTCGTGGGTTTCGTTGATCGTGGTGGTCATGGCTGCGTGTCTCTGTCAGTGTGGTTATGGGGTGGCCGGCCCGGCGGGCGTCTCGGCGCGCCGGATCAAGCAAAAGCCAAACGGCGATGAGCTTGCGCTCATCGCCGCGGGCGTGGAAAGCAGGCGCTTTCGCGTCACGCCTTGGTGGGATCGAAGTGCTTGGCGATGCCTTGCCAGCACCGGTAATAGTCGCCCTGCAATTCTACCGAGGCCAGCGCCTGCCCGGTCGGGCGGATGACGCGGCGGGTTTCGAACATGAACGCCATCGTGTCGCGGATGTAGTGCGCGGTGCTGGTGTCGGCGTGCGAGGCTTTTTCAAAGGTCTCGGCGTCGGGGCCGTGGCCGCTCATGCAGTTGTGCAGGCTGGCGCCGCCGGGCGCGAATCCGTCTGCCTTGGCGTCGTAGACGCCCTGGATCAGGCCCATGAATTCGCTGGCGATGTTGCGGTGGAACCAGGGCGGGCGGAACGTGTTTTCCATGGCCAGGATGCGCGGCGGGAAGATCGCGAAGTCCATGTTGGCCGTGCCCGGGGTATCCGACGGCGCGGTCAGCACCGTGAAGATCGAGGGATCGGGATGGTCGTAGCTGATCGAGCCGATGGTGTTGAAGTTGCGCAGGTCGTACTTGTATGGCGCATGCGTACCATGCCAGGCCACGACGTTCAGCGGCGAATGGCCGATCGACGCGCGCCAGAAGCCGCCGGTGAACTTGGCGATCAGTTCGAAATCGCCTTCCACGTCTTCATACCAGGCCACCGGCGTCTTGAAGTCGCGGGCGTTGGCCAGACAGTTCGAGCCGATAGGTCCCAGTTCGGGCAGGCGCATGGCCGCGCCGAAGTTCTCGAGCATGTAGCCACGCGCGGCGCCGTCCAGCAGTTCCACGCTGAAGCGCACGCCGCGGGGGATGACGGCGATTTCCAGCGGCTCCAGGTCGATCAGGCCCAGCTCGGTGGCCAGGCGCAGGCGGCCTTCCTGCGGAACCAGCAGCAGTTCGCCGTCGGCGTTGTAGAAATAGCGGCCCTGCATCGAACGGTTGGCCGCGTACAGGTGGATGCCCACGCCGCCCTGTTCGTCGGGGCCGCCGTTGCCGCCCCAGGTCTTCACGCCTTCCAGGAAGTCGGTGGGGGCGGCGGGAATCGGCAGCGGGCTCCAGCGCAACTGGTTCGGCGTGACCGGACCCTGGCCGAAGGTGCTCAGCCAGCCGGCGGCCCCGTCGAAGGCCTCGAAGGGCTTGTGCTGGGCGCCGGGGCGGATGCGATAGAGCCAGGAACGGCGGTTTTCCGAGCGCGGCGCCGTGAAGGCAGTGCCGGACAACTGTTCGGCGTAAAGGCCATAGGGGCATTGCTGCGGCGAGTTGCGGCCTGACGGCAGGGCGCCGGGCAAGGCCTCGGTCGCGCATTCGTTGCCAAAGCCGGTCTGATATTGCAGTTCCATGGAATCCTCCTGGGCGGCTGCGCGGTGCATGGCCGCGCGGTCTGGTCTGATTGGCAGGCCGGGGGCGGGGCCCAGGCCGATACGCCATTGTCGGAAAAAAACCCCGCTACCGCTACGGGAATGCAAAAATAGAGACTATAAATTTTGTGAATAATGGGGGGTGTATGGCGGAGCTGCGCGATGTGGACCTGAACCTGTTGCTGCTGTTCCAGCACTTGCTGGAAGACCGCAATCTGTCGGCGGTGGCGCGGCGTATGGACTTGTCGCAACCGGCCGTGAGCAACGCGCTGCGCCGCTTGCGGGTGGCGTTCGGCGACGAGCTGTTCGTGCGCACCGCGCAGGGCATGCTGCCCACGCCGCGCGCCCAGCGGCTGGCGGGGCCCGTCAGCGAGGCGCTGGCGGTGCTGTCGCAGGCCTTGCAGGACCAGGACGCCTTCGACGCCGCGACCAGCAACCGGCGCTTTCGCGTCGCCATGACGGACGTGGGCGAAATCCACTTCATGCCGCGCCTGATGGAAGTCTGCGTGCAGGTGGCTCCGCTGGTGCGCATCGATTCCGTGCGCGTGCAGGGGCCGGATCTGCCGCGCGAAATGGAGGCTGGCCGCGTGGATCTGGCGATCGGCGCCTTCGATGAAATGGGGGCGGGGACGTTGCAGCGCATGCTGTTCCGGCAGGGCTACGCCACGCTGTTCCGCCAGGCGCATCCGACCGCGCATGCGGGCATGGGCATCAAGGCGTTCCGCGCCGAACGCCATCTGATCGTGTCGCGCGCGGCGCCGTATGGACAGGTCAATCAGTCGATGGAGCGGGCGGGCGTCGATCTGGCCGAACACTTCAGCGTGCCGCATTTTTCGGCGGTGCCCTACATCGTGAGCGCGACCGACCTGCTGGCCACGGTGCCCGAAAAGCTGGCCGCCAGCGCCGCGCCGCCATTCGGCCTGCGCTTCATGACGCCGCCGGTGAAAGTGCCCGCGCTGCAGACCAACATGTACTGGCAGCGCCGGGTCGACCGCGACGGCGGCAATCAGTGGCTGCGCGCCCTGATCGTGAACGCCTTCGCGGTCGGGTCCTAGGGGCCGGGCCGGCGCCTATGGCGCGCACAGGCTCCCCCGGGCTGGGTGTCAGGCGGCAGGCGCCACCGATGCGCGCGCCTGCCCCAGCGCTTCCTTCAGCAGCGCCACGTCGCCAAGATGGTTGGCCAGCAGCAGGATCAGGGCCGCGTTCAACTCCTGGCTCTGCTCGTTGCTCAAGCCCTGGTGAGCATCGATCAGCGCTTCGTAGAAGTCGTCCGGCGAGCTCAGATTGGTTTCGGTAATCAGCATGATGGTTGACCTCGAAGTTCAGGCGCGGCCGATGGCGCGGCCGACGGCGGCGGCGACGGTATCGGTGTTGACGGCGCGCCAGCGCGCGGCGATGTGCTGGTCGGGTCGGATCAGGTAGGCGGTGCCGGGCTGCGCGTCGTAGCGCTTGGCGAGGCACCCATCGCTATCCATCACCACGGTCAGCTCCTTGGGCAGCGCCGACACGTCGCACCGGGGGGTGGCCACCAGCACGGTCTTGACCGGCACGGGTGCCATGCGCAGGGCCTGCAGGGCCAGCAGCGTGTCGTGTCCGGGCGGCGTATCGCCGCAGAACACCGCCAGCACGAAGTCCCCGTCCAGTTGCGCCAGCCACCAGCCCGGTTCGCCATTGGCGGCCACGGGCGCGTCCAGCGCCACGGCGCCAGGCGCCATGCGGCCCGAGAAGGCATCGGTGTCGGGCGTGTTCAGCGGCGAGCCCGAGTAGGTGGCGGGCAGCGAAAGGCGGCCGCTGTTGACCAGCGAGCGCGCGAAGGGATGGGTCTTGGCCAGATTCAGCACGGCATTGCGGAAGCTGCGGCTGATGTCGCTCTTGGGCGTGATGAAGTCGGTGGCCCGCGATGAGTTCAGGATGTTCTCGTCGGCGGCGTACTCGCGCTCGGCGCTGTAGCTGTCGATCAGCGCATCCGGCGCCAGGCCCGCCAGCACCAGTTTCAACTTCCAGGCCAGATTCTCGGCGTCCTGCACGCCGCTGTTGGCGCCGCGCGCCCCAAAGGGCGACACGCGGTGCGCGGAGTCGCCCGCGAACACGATGCGGCCGTGGCGGAACTTGTCCATGCGTTCGCATGCAAAGGTATAGACGCTGACCCATTCCAGATCGAACTGCGCGTCCGGACCCAGCAGCGCGCGGATGCGCGGCAGCACGTTCTCGGGCTTGACGGCTTCGACGGGGTCGGCATTCCAGCCCAGCTGGAAATCGATGCGCCAGACGTTGTCGGGCTGCCGGTGCAGCAGCACCGATTGATTCGGGTGAAAGGGCGGGTCGAACCAGAACCAGCGTTCGGCCGGAAAGTCGGCCTTCATCTTGACGTCCGCGATCAGGAAGCGGTCGCGGAAGATGCGGCCATGGCTTTCCTGGCCGATCAGCTTGCGCACGGGCGAGCGCGCGCCGTCGCAGGCGACCAGCCAGTCGGCATGAAGCTGATAGGGGCCTTCCGGCGTTTCCACGGTCAGGGTCACGCCGGCGTCGGTCTGGACGACACCGGCGACCTTGTTCTTCCAGCGCAGTTCGATGTTGGGTTGCAGGCGCGCCTGTTCATACAGGTAGCCTTCGGCGTAGTACTGCTGCAGATTGATGAAGGCGGGACGGCGGTGGCCGGGCTCGGGCAGCAGGTCGAAGCGCCAGACCTCCTGTTCGCGGAAGAACACCTTGCCCACGTTCCACGACACGCCCTTGTCGATCATGCGCTGCCCCACGCCCAGGCGGTCCCAGATTTCCAGCGTGCGCTTGGAAAAGCAGATGGCCCGCGATCCGGTGGACAGGCGGTAGTCGTCGTCCAGCACCACCACGCGCACGCCCTGGCGGGCAAGGTCCAGCGCGGTGGTCAGTCCGACCGGGCCCGCGCCCACCACCACGACCTGGTGCCGGGCAAGCTCGCTGGCGGTCTGGTCCGCGTGCTTTTCATAGGCGAACTCCATCGCCTGAAAGTCGATGTCTCCCACGGTTGTCTCCTGTGTGGGTCATTTTTTATTTATGCGGACACGCGTCGCCTTCGCGGGCGCGCGTGTCCGGTTCTTGCGGGTTCTAGCAGGTTCCGGCGTAGGGCCGCGTAGTGGCCCGGACGTTCAGCCTTCCAACTGCGCCCACATTTCCAGGTCGCGCTTGTCGGTCCAGATGCGCGGATCGGTGTAGCCGGAGGCTTCGTCATAAGCGCGCGACACGTCGAACGGCATGCAGTGGTCGAAGATCACCCAGTCGCTGTAGCGCGGCTTCATGAAGTCGTAGACCTCGCGGTAGATGGTCTTCAGGTCCTTGCCTTCGGCCACGCCGCGGTTCACGGCGCCGTACAGATCGGTAAGGAAGGCGCGCGTGCCCGCCAGACCCTGGCGGACCTCGGTGGCGTTCTTCAGCGCGGGGCCGCGGCCGGGCACCATCTTTTCTGCTTCAAAGCCCGACAGCGCGTCCAGCGTGGTGGGCCAATCGCGGAAGTAGGCGTCGCCGCAGTAGGGGGTGGACTGGTATTCGACCAGGTCGCCGGCGAACAGGATCTTCTGGTCGGGCAGCCAGGCGATGGTGTCGCCCTTGGTGTGGCCGCGGCCCACCTGCAGCAGCTTGACTTCCAGGTTGCCCAGGTTGACGGTCATTTCGCCCTTGAACGTCATGGTCGGCCAGACCAGGCCCGGGGGAATCGATTCGGCGTTGCGGAACAGGCGCGGAAAGCGGCCGATCTCGCTGGCCTTGTCCTGTTCGCCGCGTTCGGCGATCAGGTCGTAGGTGTCGCGGCTGGCCAGGATTTCCTGGGCGTTGTAGGCGGAGGCGCCGAACACGCGCACGGCGTGGTAGTGCGACAGCAGGATGTACTTGATGGGCTTGTCCGTGACTTCGCGGATGCGGCGGATCACGTCCTGGGCCATGACCGGGGTGGCCTGGGTGTCGATCACCATGACGGCCTCGTCGCCGATGATCACGCCCGTGTTGGGGTCGCCTTCGGCCGTGTAGGCATAGGCGTTGTCGGACAGCTTTTCGAACGAGACGACCTTGTCGTCCATGTCCGCGTGCGAGGCGAATTGCTTGCTCATGAGGGCTCCTTCCACTTTTATAGGAATAGGGTGTGTGGAAGGAATATAGCCCTGCGTTAGTGTTTGTGCAATACGTTTGCTATAAACGAATGGCCGGGCTCCTGCAGGGGTTTCCCGGGGGTTCTGGGGGCGGAACGGCTCAGTTCCGCTGGCATTTCGGGCAGAAGTAGGTGGCCCGCTGCCCCTGGACGAAGCGCCGGATCGGGGTGGCGCAGACCCGGCACGGCAGGCCTTCGCGTTCGTATACGGCCGCATGGATCTCGAAGTAGGCGCCGGGCTCGCCGGTTGCGCCCACGTAATCCCGCAGGGTGCTGCCGCCCGAGGTCAGGGCGTCGGCCAGCGTGGCCCGCACCATGTCGGCCAGCCGGTCGCAGCGGGCCCGTGACAGCTTGTTGGCCGGGGTCTTGGGATTGATGCGCGCCCGGAACAGGCATTCCGATGCGTAGATATTGCCCACGCCCACGACCGCCATGCCCGCCAGCAGCACCTGCTTGACCGCCGCGCCGTGGTTCTTGAAGTGCCGGTGCAGCCAGGCGCCGTCGAACCGGGGGTCGAAGGGTTCAATGCCCAGCTTGGCCAGCAAGGGGTGCGTGTCGATGGGACCATCGGCCTCGGGGTGCCACAGCACCGCGCCGAAGCGCCGGGGATCGTGCAGGCGCAGCACCGCCTCGTCGAAGATCCATTCGACGTGGTCATGCTTGCGCAGGAACTCGCCCGGCGCGACGCTGCGCAGGGATCCCGACATGCCCAGGTGCACGATCTGGGTGCCGTGCTCGAAGCGCAAGAGCAGGTACTTGCCCCGGCGCGCGCACTCCAGCACGGCCCGGCCGCCGATCAGGGAAGGCAGGTCCGAAGGAATGGGCCATCGCATGCGGGCTTCATGGACGACCAGCCGCGTGAGCGTCCGGCCGGTGATGACGGCGTCGATTCCTCGGCGCGTGGTTTCGACTTCAGGCAGTTCCGGCATGAGCCAGTGTAAGATCATCAATTGCGTACGAAGATTGTGCCATCAACCGGACGGGCCGCGTGAAGTCGTCTTTTAAACAAATGAATATCGGGATCGCCGCGTTGGGGCTTGCGCTGGCAGCAATAATGGCCCCGCCGGCCCACGCCGCCGACAGCCGGACGCGCGACGCCACCGGGCCTCGCATGGCTCCCCAGAGCCGACAGCCAGAAACCGAGGTCATCCGCCTGCGTCCGGGGCAGTTGCCCTACGTTTCGTTGACCGCCGACATCTTTTACCGCGTGCTGGCTTCCGAAATCGCCGCCCAGCGCGGCATGTACGGCACGGCCGCCACCACCATGGTCGGTTTGGCCCGGGACACCGGCGACCCCCGCCTGGCCCGCCGTGGCCTGGAATTCCAGCTTGCCGGCGGCAATCTGCCGGGCGCGCTGGACGCCGCCCGGGTCTGGGCGCGCCTGTCCCCCAACGACCCCGAGGCCACTTCCACCGAGCTGGCGCTGGCCGCGGCCAATGGGCAGACCAAGGGGCTGGCCCAGGCGCTGCGCAAACGCATCGATACCTCGCGCGACAAGCCGGCCGCCATCGGCCAGGCGCTCGCCGTCCTGAGCCGCCTGAACGACCGCCGCCTGGCGCTGCGCATACTCGACGAATCCCTGAGCGACAGCGTGCGCAAGCTGCCGGCCGCGCATCTGGCATTGGCCGACGTCGCTTCCGCCTCGGGCGACTACCAGCGCGCCGCGCAGGAATCGCGCGCCGCCCTGGCCGCCGATCCCAAGTCTGAACCCGCCGCCCAGCGCGTGCTGGAATATGGTTCCCGGGTGGATCCCCAGCAGGCGCAGGCCGAAGCCCGCGCCTTTATCGGCCGCAATCCCGGCGCCCGCAAGGTGCGTCTGATGCTGGCCGGCCAACTGGCGGACAGCGGCGACTACAACGGCGCGCTGGCGGAACTGCAGGCCATGTCGCGCCGCTCGCCCGAAGATTTCGACCTGCTCTTCATGCAGGCCCAACTGGCCTACAAGGCCGGGCAGCTACCGCAAGCGAAGACCCTGCTCCAGCAGTACCTGGATGTACAGAATCAGCGCCAGCGCGCGACGGTGCCGGGCGCTACAGACGCCGGCGCCGCCGCCGCCGATGCGCACGTGCTGCTGGCGCGCATCGCCGAGGATCAAGGCCACTACGACGAGGCTATCGCCGAACTTGGCCGCATCGACGACGCCACGCTGCGCTATTCGGTCCGCATGCGCCAGGCCGCCCTGCGCGCCAAAAGCGGCCGCGTGGACGATGCCCTGGCCATGATCGACGCCGCCGGCCCCCAGGACGAAGAAGAGCGCACCCTGGGCGTGCTGACCAAAGCGCAGATCCTGCGCGACGCCGACCGCGTGGGCCAGGCGGTCTCCGTGCTGGAAGCCGCCGACCAGGCGCTGCCGGACACCGTCGAGATCAAATACGAGCTGGCCATGCTGTACGAGCGCCAGAACCGGCTGGCCGACCTGGAGCGCATGCTGCGTCAGGTCATCGCGCTGGATCCGGACCACGCGCATGCGTACAACGCGCTGGGCTATACCCTGGCCGACCACAACCAGCGCCTGCCCGAAGCCCTGGACCTGATCACGCAGGCGCTGGAACTATCGCCCAACGATCCGTTCATCCTGGATAGCATGGGGTGGGTCAAGTTCCGCATGGGCGACTCCGCCGCCGCCGCCGACTATCTGCGCCGCGCCTACAGCGTGCGGCCCGAGGCCGACATCGCCGCGCATCTGGCCGAGGTGCTCTGGAGCCAGGGCAAGCGCGACCAGGCCACCGATCTGTTGCGCGCCGCGCTGCAGAAGGATCCCCGCAACAAGACTGTCCAGGACGTCGTCAAGCGCCTTGGAGTCAACCTGTGACGGCAGCGGTCCATCGTTTGCGCGAGGCCGGGGCGCTGGTGCGCTGGGCCTTGCTGGCGTTGCTGGCCTTCCTGCTGGCCGCCTGCACCACGACGCCCAAGCCCATCGAGGGCGCCAGCGCGGATGCGTTTTCGCGTATCGGCCGTTTCGCCATCACGGTCAACGAAGAAAGCGGCAAGCAGAATGCCGTGCAGGGCGGTTTCTCGTGGTCCGACGATGGCAGGCGCTACATCCTGGACCTGACCAACCCGCTGGGTTCGACCGAAGCGCGGGTGGAAGGCCGGCCGGGCGCCGCCAGCCTCACCAAGGCCGACGGCACGCGGCTGGTCGCCGACAATCCCGACGCGCTGGCCGAGGACGCGCTGGGCAGCAGCATGCCGGTCTCTGGCCTGCGCGACTGGCTGCGCGGCAGGCTGCCCGCCGATCCCGAAGCCACGGAAGTGACCCGCGACGAACTTGGCCGTCCCGCCGCCTTCGAGCAAGGCGGCTGGCGGGCGCGCCTGTCGCGCTATGACACGCTGGGGCCCCAGTTGCTGGTCCTGGAGCGCCAGGAACCCGGCCGCCGCATCGTGGTGAGGCTGGTCGTCAACCAGCCTTGAGTAGGGCCGCGCCGGCTTCGAGTCCCAGGTGGACATCGGGTTAACCCTAGCATATTGGCCGGGTTTCAATCGTGCAAACAGAGCGGTCAAAACCGCCTATGTTACGGTTTGAAATATATTGTCCTGACTGAATAATTCTCCCTGCATGCGGGCGCCGGTCGCGCCGCGCGGGCGGCACCGCCATCGGCGACGTTGGCAGCCGCCGCTTTTTCGGAGAATGGCTATGTTCAGGAACACCCGCATCGCGACGGTGCTATTGGGAATCATCGCGATATTTTTCACCTTCCAGTTGCTCGTGGGCGGCATGGGCTTTGTCGCTTTGCGGCAGACCAACCAGGACGTCGTGCAGCTATATCGGCTTTCCTCGCAGCAGGTCAACGCGGTGAACTCGGCCTCCCTGTCGCTGGTGGCGGCCCGCACCGACCTGAGCCGCTACGCCACCCGTGTCGCGCAGGGCAATACCAGCGATCAGACGTCGCTGCAGCAGGCGCGCCAGCGCATCGTTTCGGCCGATCGCGCTTTCCAGCGCTTTTCCGGCGGACTGTCCGCCCAGGAAAAGACCGACTCGGCCAGCCTGATCGACGCCTACACCAAACTCAGCGCCAATCTGCAAAATGTGGGCAGAGTGCTCGAGGCCGGCGACATGGAGGCCTACTTCAAGCAGGGTACGCAGCAGGTGCAGGAGAAGCTGGTGAGCGAGCGCGATGCCTTCGTGCTGCGCGCCGAAGAAACGGGGCAGGGGGTGATGGACGAGATTTCCATGTTCCACACCCTGTTTACGTCCTTGCTGGCGGGAATCCTGGCGCTGGGCCTGCTGATGGCCGTGGGCGCGCATGTGATGATCCGCCGCATGATCGTGCGTCCGCTGCTGGAGGCCGGCGAGGTCTTCCGCCGTATCGCGGAGGGTGACCTGACGCGCCGCGTGGCGGACCGGGGCAGGAACGAGATCGGCGCGCTGCTGGCCGCGCTCAAGGGCATGCAGGACAGCCTGGTGCGCACCGTGTCGGCCGTGCGCCGGGGCGTGGACGAGATCAACGTCGGCGCCCGCGAGATTTCCTCGGGCAACACCGATCTTTCCAGCCGCACGGAAGAGCAGGCCGCATCGCTCCAGGAAACCGCCGCCAGCATGGAAGAGCTGGCGACCACGGTGAAGCAGAACGCAGACACCGCGCGCGAAGCCAACCGCATGGTGGCCGCGTCGGCGGCGGTCGCGCAACGGGGCGGCGAAGCCGTTTCCAGCGTGGTCGACACGATGCGCGCCATCTCGGGCAGCTCGTCGCGCATCGCCGATATCGTCGGCGTGATCGACGGCATTGCGTTCCAGACCAACATTTTGGCGCTCAACGCGGCGGTCGAAGCAGCGCGCGCGGGCGAGCAGGGCAAGGGCTTCGCGGTCGTGGCCAGCGAAGTGCGCACGCTGGCGCAGCGCAGCGCCGCCGCCGCCAAGGAGATCAAGCAGCTCATCGAGGATTCCGCGCAGAAGGTTGGCGTCGGTTCCGATCAGGTCGAAAACGCAGGCGCCACGATGCGCGAGATCGTCGAGTCCGTGCAGCGCGTGACCAGCCTGATGGGTGAGATCTCGGCCGCCTCCGAAGAGCAGGCCACCGGCATCGATCAGGTCAACCGCGCGGTGTCGCAGATGGACAGCGTGACCCAGCAGAACGCCGCCCTGGTGGAAGAGGCCGCGGCCGCGGCCGGCGCGCTGGAAGATCAGGCGCTTCAGCTTGCCGGCGCGGTGTCGGTGTTCAAGCTGCCCGAGGGCCGCGTGATCGACGCGCCGGCGGCAAGGCTTGCGCCGGGCGCGGCGCCCCAACTCGCCTGAACCTGACGGCGCGCCGTACATCGCGGCGCGCCCGCCCGGGCGGTCTGGCTAGAATGTGGGATTCCCTCGCAACGGTTGTTTTTCGTGACCCTTTACGACGTTCCCGCTCCCGCCAAGGTGAACCTCTTCCTGCACGTGGTGGGCCGCCGCGCCGACGGCTATCACCTGTTGCAGACGGCGTTCCGTTTCATCGACCTTTGCGACACGCTGCATTTCGATGCGCGCACGGATGGGGTCATCAGCCGAGCGGCTGAACTGCCGGGCGTGCCCGAGGCGCAGGATCTGACACTGCGCGCCGCCCATGCCCTGCAACGGGCCACCGGCACGCGCCAGGGCGTGCAGATCGGCCTTGAGAAGCGCATCCCGCAGGGCGGTGGGCTGGGTGGCGGGTCCAGCGATGCCGCGACCGTGCTGATCGCGCTGAACAAGCTGTGGGGCACCGGCCTGTCGCGCCGCGAACTCATGGCGCTGGCCTTGCCGCTGGGCGCCGACGTGCCGGTTTTCGTGTTCGGCCAATCCGCGTTCGCGGAAGGAATCGGCGAAGAACTGACGGCCCTGACCTTGCCCGAACGCGCCTATCTCGTGGCGCAGCCGGATGCAAGCGTGCCGACTGTCGGCATATTCTCCGCCCCCGATTTGACAAGGGATTCTTCTTACATCACAATAGCGGACTTTCTTGCTTCGCAAACATTTTTGCCCAGCGGTTCACCCCGCAGCAATGCTCAAGGAAACGCGCACGGCAACGTGCTCTTTGGCAGAAATGATCTGGAGCCGGTGGTCTACCGTCTTTACCCTGAAGTGCTTGGGGCATCGCGGTGGCTTGCAGGACAAGACGCCCTTTTGGGAAATACTGTCCGCATGTCGGGATCTGGCGCGTGTTTATACGCCGAGTTTTCCGAACTGTCCGAAGCCGTTTTGGCAGAAGCAGAAATTACCGCTATAATGCGCGGCGCTGATAAAACATTCAGCCAAACGCATCCACGGTTTCGGTTAGTGCAGGCATGTACTGGATTGACTGAACATCCGTTGCGGAATTGGATTGCAAGATAGTTGGGGAGTCGCCAAGCTGGTTAAGGCACCGGATTTTGATTCCGGCATGCGAAGGTTCGAATCCTTCCTCCCCAGCCAACCGAATACATAAAAAAGCTGTTGAACACGCCTGTAAGACACTGGCCCGGGTTCAGCAGCTTTTTTATTTTCCGGGCTCTGGCGAAAGTTGTGCATTGCTGGCAGTACCTCGCATCACCTCGTTAGTGTCTTAAAACGACCATCGCATCATCCATCATGGCAAACGATAGCTTCATGATCTTCACGGGCACCGCCAACACTCGGCTGGCCGTGGACGTAGTCAACCACCTCGATATGTCCCTGGGCAAGATGACCGTCGGTCGCTTCTCGGACGGCGAAGTGATGGTCGAAATCAACGAGAACGTGCGTGGCAAGGACGTCTTCGTCCTGCAGCCCACCTGTGCTCCCACCAACGACAACCTGATGGAAATCATGGTGATGGTCGATGCCCTGCGCCGCGCTTCGGCTGGCCGCATCACCGCCGCGATTCCCTACTTCGGCTATGCCCGCCAGGACCGCCGCCCGCGTTCGGCGCGCGTGGCCATCTCGGCCAAGGTCGTGGCCAACATGCTGCAAGTGGCTGGCGTAGACCGCGTCCTGACCATGGACCTGCACGCCGACCAGATCCAGGGCTTCTTCGACATCCCCGTGGATAACATCTACGCCGGTCCGATCCTGCTGGGCGACATCTGGCGCCGCAACTTCTCGAACCTGGTCGTCGTGTCCCCGGACATCGGCGGCGTGGTGCGCGCCCGCGCGCTGGCCAAGCAGCTCGAAGCCGACCTGGCCATCATCGACAAGCGCCGTCCGCGCGCCAACGTGTCGGAAGTGATGAACATCATCGGCGAAGTCGACGGCCGTACCTGCATCATCATGGACGACATGGTCGACACCGCCGGCACGTTGTGCAAGGCGGCCCAGGCCCTGAAGGACCGCGGCGCCGGCGCCGTTTACGCCTATTGCACGCACCCCGTGCTGTCGGGCGGCGCCATCGACCGCATCGAAGCGTCGGAACTCGACGAACTCGTCGTGACCGACACCATCCCGCTCTCCGAGCAAGGCCAGGCCAGCGGCAAGATCCGCCAGCTCTCCTGCGCCGCGCTGCTGGGCGAGACCATTCTGCGTATTTCCAACGCGGAATCGGTCAGCTCGCTGTTCGTCGATTGACGCTGGTGCGTTGATCGGGCCGACAGCCCGGACATCCAGTTTTTGCACCTTGCTGGTCGCGGCAAGGCGCAATCAACACGGCGGGCATTTTGCGCGCCGTGCATAAACCGGTGAAGTCTCTTCACCTTATTGTTTTCGGAGTTATCCATGAAATTCATCGCCACTGCGCGTAGCGTCCAGGGATCGAGTGCGAGCCGCCGCCTGCGCCGCGCGGGCCGCGTTCCCGCCATTGTCTATGGTGGTACGGCTGCCCCCCTGAACATCGAACTCGACCACAACGAGATCTACCACGCCCTGCGCAAGGAAGAATTCCACGCGTCGATCCTGCAAATGCAGCTCGAAGGCGCCAAGGAAGAACAAGTTCTGCTGCGTTCGGTTCAATGGCACGCCTACAAGCAACAAGTCCTGCACGTTGACTTCCAGCGCGTCGATGCCAACCAGGCCCTGCGTACCAAGGTGCCGCTGCACTTTGTGAACGCCGAGATCTCGCCGGCTGTGAAGCTGAGCGGCGCCATCATCAGCCACGTGACGACCGAACTGGAAATCACCTGCCTGCCGTCGGCTCTGCCCCCGTTCATCGAAGTCAACCTGGCCGACATCCTGGCTGGCGCTTCGATCCACCTGGCCGACATCAAGCTGCCCATGGGCGTGACCTACGTGCCCCACGGCGCGGAAGACAACCCCCTGCTGGCCGCTGCCGTGGTCAAGGGCGGCGCTGCCGCTGCCGACGAAGCCGAAGCCGCTCCGGCCGCCTAAGTCCTGCCGGAAAGCCTTGCGGCTTTCCTGCGGCTTATGGCCGGGCTTGTGCCCGAAACCCTGCGTGTGCATTTGCATGCGCAGGGTTTTTTGGTTTAAACACCCCCATCATGTCTATTCCCATACGCCTCATCGTGGGACTGGGTAATCCCGGTCCCGACTACGAAACCACCCGGCATAACGCCGGCTTCTGGCTGGCCGACCACCTGGCGGACGACTTGCGCACGTCTTTTGCGCTGGAGAAGTCCTTCTTCGGCATGGTCGCCAAGTCGCGCCTGGGCGCCGACAACGTGCTGCTGCTCAAACCCATCACCTACATGAACAAGTCCGGCCAGGCGGTCGGGGCGCTGGCGCGCTTCTACAAGCTGGCGCCGGAGCAGGTGCTGGTGCTGCACGATGAACTGGACTTGATGCCGGGCCAGGTGAAGCTCAAGCAGGGCGGCGGACACGCGGGCCATAACGGCCTGAAAGACATCCAGGCCGTGCTGGGCAGCCCCAATTTCTGGCGCCTGCGCATCGGCATCGGCCATCCGCGCACGCTCGGCCTGGCGCAGCAGGTGGCCGACTTCGTGCTGCATCCGCCCCGCCGCGATGAACAGAAAGCGATCGAAGCCGTCATCGACCGCTGCCGCGCGGTCGTGCCGGCCATGCTGGCGGGCGATTTTCCCTTGGCCACGCGCCAATTGCATAGCGGCAACGAATCCTGATGGACGCCGGCCAGCCGTCCCCCTCCCGCAGGACATTGCGGTTTCGCAGCGAGATCGCGGACTTCTGGCGCTTCATCCGCCATCCGCATCCCGTCTCGCGCCAGCCGGGACGAACCCAGGCCAGCGGGCTGGTGGCGGATTGGTGGCCGGGCGTCGGCCCGGGCCGCATCCTGGCCTGGGCCGCCGTGCTGTGGGCCGTGAACCTGTTTGCGCTGGGCCCCGTGGCCGTCGCCGCCGCGGGCCTGGGCGGCGTCACCCATCGGCTGGACCCCCACAACATACCCTGGCTAACCGCCGTCCTGTGGGCGCCGCTGGTCGAGGAAATGCTGTTCCGGTACGGATTGCGCCGGCCCCTGCAAGTCCTGTGGCTGATCCCGGCGCTGGTCCCCGTGGTGCTTTGGGGTCCCAAGGTGTGGACGGGCCTGCTGCTGGCCGCCTTCATCATCCTGGCATGCTGGGGCACCCGCCAACGCGCGGAGCCGCTGAAAGGCTGGGACACAACCTGGAGGCGGTACTACCTGAAGCACTTCGGCCTGGTGTTCCATCTGGTCGCGCTGACGTTCGCCGCGGTCCACCTGACCAACTTCGTCTTCAACAAGACGCCGTACTGGCTGCTGCCGCTGCTGGTGCTGCCGCAGTGGCTGACCGGCCTGGTGCTGGGCTGGATGCGCGTGCGGCGCGGCATCGGCGCGGCCATCCTGCTGCATTCCATCTTCAATGCCGGTCCCATCCTGCTGATCTGGGCCGTCATGCGCTGGGTGCCCGCCGCGGCGAATTAGCGGGGCCGCATGCCCGCCTCCCGCCCAGGTTCCCATTCGCCCGGGCGGGGTAAACTAGAACGTTAACGATCAATACCGTACTTACACAGGATTCCCATGGCTCTGCAATGCGGCATCGTCGGCCTGCCCAACGTTGGCAAATCGACACTCTTCAATGCTCTGACCCGCGCCGGCATCGCCGCCGAGAACTACCCGTTCTGCACCATCGAACCCAACGTCGGTGTGGTCGAGGTGCCGGATCCGCGTCTGCAGAAGCTGGCTGAAATCGTCAAGCCCGAACGCATCCTGTCGGCCACCGTCGAATTCGTCGACATCGCGGGCCTGGTCGCCGGCGCGAGCAAGGGCGAAGGCCTGGGCAACCAGTTCCTGTCGCACATCCGCGAAACCGACGCCATCGTCAACGTGGTGCGCTGCTTCGAAGACCCCAACGTCATTCACGTGGCCGGCAAGGTCGACCCCATCGCCGACATCGAAGTCATCGAGACCGAACTTGCCCTGGCTGACCTGCAGACCGCCGAAAAGGCCCTGCAACGCCACCAGAAGACCGCGCGCTCGGGCGACAAGGAAGCGCAGCGCATCGTGGCCGTGCTGGAAAAGTGCATCGCCCAGTTGAACGAAGCCAAGCCCATCCGCGCGCTGGACCTGACCACCGAGGAAAAGGCCGACATCGCCCAGCTCTGCTTCATCACCGCCAAGCGCGCGATGTACGTGGGCAACGTGGCCGACGACGGCTTCACCAACAACCCGCTGCTTGACCGCCTGACCGAATTCGCCGCCGCGCGCAACGCGCCGGTCGTCGCCATCTGCGCCGCCATCGAATCCGAAATCGTCGACCTGGACGACGCCGACCGCCAAGCCTTCCTGTCCGACATGGGCATGGAAGAACCGGGCCTGAACCGCCTGATCCGCGCCGCCTTCAAGCTGCTGGGCCTGCAAACGTACTTCACCGCGGGCGTGAAGGAAGTGCGCGCCTGGACGGTCGCGATCGGCGCCACCGCGCCCCAGGCCGCGGGCGTCATCCACACCGACTTCGAACGCGGCTTCATCCGCGCGCAGACGATCGCCTATGAAGACTTCATTGCCTACAAGGGCGAGCAGGGCGCGAAGGAAGCGGGCAAGATGCGCGCGGAAGGGAAGGAATACATCGTGCAGGATGGGGACGTGATGAACTTTTTGTTCAACGTCTGATCGTCATCCGGTCCCGCATTCGCCGGGACCGGAATCTGTTTGAAGCGAGGCCCCGGAAAGAAATCCTCTCTCCGGGGCCTCGGCGTTTGGCGCCCGCGTTTTCAACCCGCCTGAACGTACCCCGTCACCCGGATCATCTCCTTGTACTTCGCCACCTCGCGCGCATAGGCGGCGGCCGCATCCTCCAGGCTCATGCGGGGCGAAACGTTGCGTCCATCCGCTTCCAGTTTGGCGATGACGGTCTTGTCTTCCAGGGCGTGGCCGATTGCCTTGTTCAGGGCTTCCTTGACGGCTACGGGCGTGCCTTTCTTCACGTAGTAGCCGGCGTAGCTGGCGTATTCGAAATCGGCCAGCGCGGGCGTGTCGGCGATGCTGGGCACGTGCGCCAGCACGGCGGGCTTGTTCTTCGACAGCACGGCGATCGCCTTGAATCGTCCGCCCTTGATCATTTCCAGCATCGACGCCTGGAAGGGCATGATGCTGAAATCGATCTGGCCGCCGGCCAGATCCTGGATGACGGGTGCGGTGCCGCTGTAGGGCACGTGCGTGAACGGCACCTTCACGACCTTGCCCAGGTGTTCCGTGATCAGGTGGTAGAGGGATCCGACTCCCACCGTTCCGTAGGTCAGGGACTCGGATGCGTCGCGCTGGCCGGCCAGTTTCAGGAAGTCTTCGACCGAGTTGACGGGCAACTCGGCGCGCACCAGCAGCACCAGATGCGTGACGGTGATGGGCTGGAGGCTCTCGAAGGCGTCGGGCTGGTAGCGGACGGCGCGGTTGGTCAGCGGCGGCAGAATCAGTTCGTTCTGCGTGCCCTGGAAGAATATGCCGCCGTCGGCTTTGGCATTGAGCACCTTGGAGGCCGCGATCGTGCCGGTGGCGCCGCCCAGGTTTTCAACCACGACCCGCGCGCCGAGGCTGTCGCCGATGGGGCCGCTCAGGATGCGCGCGCTGACGTCGCTGGGGCCGCCGGCGGGGTAGGGAACCATCATGCTGACCGGGCCAGCGGGATAGGCCTGCGCCTGGGCGGATTTCATCCACAAGGCGGCGGGCGCGAACGCCAGCGCGGCGCTGGCTTTGAGTAGGGAACGGCGGGTCTGCAATGCGTGTGACGTCATGAAAATCACCTGGTGAGAATGCAGGGTGGTCGGGCGGCGGTCTGGGCGCCGGCTACCACTGGGTGTGGGAAAGCCGCAGTATCGTGTTCAGCACCGCCTGTCCCCGGGGGACGATGGTGCCGACCTCGCAATATTCATCCAGGGTGTGGAATTTGCCGCCGACGGGGCCGGTGCCGCACAGCGTGATGGCGCCCAGGCTGGACGTCACGCCCGAGTCCGCGCAGCCGCCGCTGAATTCCGCTTCGGCCTTGTGGCCGATCGCGCCCAGTTCGGCCTGGTATAGCTCGAACAGTTTGCGCGATTGGGCGGTGGGCACGAAGGGTTTGAATTCGCCGGTGATGTCCAGCTTGGACAAGGTGCCCGTGATGAAGGATTTGTTGCAGATGCAGCGGATGCTTCCGACCAGGGATTCGCGCTGCTCCAGGTTGAAGATGCGCAGGTCGATCGCCGCGCTGGCCGATGGGGCGGAGGTGTTGACGGACAGTCCGCCGTTGACCAGGCCGACGTTGACGGTGACGCCCGCGTCGATGTCGGTCAGGGCGTCCAGCGCGACGACCTTGTGCGCCAGCTCGGAGATCGCGCTGATGCCTTCGGCGAAGTTCGCGCCGGAGTGCGCGGCCTTGCCTTCGATTTCCATGTTGAAGAACACGCCACCCTTGCGGCCGGTCACGACGTTGCCCGACGGGCGTCCGGGTTCGGCGTTGAAGACGAAGCCGGCCTGTTTGCCGAACGTGGTGATCGCGTCCTTGCTGAGCGGGGAGCCGATCTCTTCGTCGCAGGTGAACAGGCCGGTGACTTCGGGCACGTCCTTGCCACTGCGGGCGATCGCGGCCAGCAGGAAGGCGTTCATGACGATGCCCGATTTCATGTCGGCGACGCCCGGGCCGTAAGCGCGGCCGGCCTCGATGCGGAACGGCCGCCGGGCGGCTTCGCCCGCCGGGAAGACGGTGTCACAATGCCCCATCAGCAATACCGGCTTGCCCACGGTGCTGCCGCGATTCGCCGTGACGGAGATGGCGGCTTCGATGTCGCCCGCGTAGTGCGACGTGACGGTCAACCCATGCAAGGAGAAGAACGCTTCCAGGCGCCGGAACACGCGCGCCACGCCCGGCTTGTCATAGCTGTTGGAGTCGATATTGACGATATCGGCCAGCAGGGCAAGCATGGCCGGTTGCTGGCTTTCAAGCCATTGCGCCGCGGTGAGTCCGTTGTCCAGTGTCATTCCTTATTCCTCAGGTATTATTATTTAATACTTAGTATTATTATGCGCTACCAAGGCGCAGCTCGACCATTAGGTAAAACGATGACGACGAATGCACTGTACGTAGGGTCCGTGGGCAAGGCGTTCCGGGTGCTGGACTGTTTCAAGAGCGCGGCGGGCGACCTGAGCCTGACGGAAATCATGGAGCGCAGCGGGCTGGACAAGAGCGCCGCGCAGCGCTATGCGTACACGCTGTGTGCCGAGGGATATCTGGAGCAGAACGCGGGGACGCGGCGGTACCGCCTGGGCACCGGCATGCTGAACCTGACCTTCCATTTCCTGCGCACGCACGCGCTGGTGGAAGCGCTGAACCCCATCATGCTGGACCTGTCGCAAGCCACGGGCGAGAAGATCAGCCTGTCGTTGCGGGATGGCGATGAGCTTGTCCATGTCATGCGGCACCAGACCCAGACCGAGCACTACCATGCGTCGCTGGTTGGCCGGCGGGTGCCTTTGTATTGCACGGCCGGCGGGCGCGCGGTGTTGTCGCGGCTGAGCGAGGCCGAGTTGTCCGCGCAGTTGGCGGGGATGGAACTGTCAGCCCACACGCCCAGGACCTTGACGACGGCCAGGGCGGTCAAGGCAGAGGTCAAGAAAGCGCGAGAACAGGGTTACGCGCTGGTCGTGGACGAGTTCATCGTGGGCGAGGTCAGCCTGGGCGCGGCGGTGACGAATGCGCAGGGCGAGGCCTATGGGGCGCTGCATGTGGCGGGCGCCTCCCACGCGTGGACGGGCGACGCCTACGCGGCGAAGTTCGCGCCTTTGCTGTTGCAGGCCATCGCCCAGTTCCAGCGCCGCAATCCGCAGGATTGAGGCCAGGCGGAAGCTGGGTCAGGCGGCTTTTTGCCTGTCGCCGGCCGCATGCAGGAAATTCTCTTCCAGCACGCTCAGCACGCGGTTCAGCGTGTCGATATCGGCGGCCGACAGGCCCTTGAGCGACTCTTCGAAGAAAGCCGCGCGCTTGGGCAAGGCCTGATTCACGACGGCCTGTCCGGCCGGCGTCAGGCTAGCGTTCGTCAGCCGGTTGTCTTGCGCGTCCACGGCACGCGATATCCATCCCAGCTTCTGCATGGCCTGCAATTGGCGTGTCAGCGATGCGGGATCCAGCCGGCAGCGTTCGGCCAGGTGCTTTTGCGAGCACGGGCCGTTTTCATGCAGCGCAAGCAGGATGCGCCAGCGCGGCAGCGCGTGGCCGACCTTGCTGCTGAACGCGCTTTGCATCACGCGGTAGGTCTGGCCCATGTGCTGGATGACTTGCAGGCCGTGTTGTTGTTTGGGCAAAAGCTACTCTCCGACGCCGGCGGGCTCCGGCTTGGACGGCCGGGCCAATTGCACCAGGGGCACGCGCCGCACGCACCAGATCGCGAAGATGGCCACGGCCAGGGCGATGAGCTGCCCTTCATGGATGGCGCCCACCAGCGCGACCCGCGCGATCTCGATCAACGACGTTCCATCCTGGCCTCGATGCGCCAATTGTGCCAGGAACTCGGTCTGCGCCGCGGGATTGACCAGCATCTGGGGATCGTTCAGTTCCGGCAGCCATTGCGCGGACGCGCCCCGCAGGGTGGATTCCACGCCGTTGAAGTAGCTATGGCTGACCATGGTGCCGACGACCGCCGTGCCCAGCATGCCGCCGATCATGCGCAGGGACTGCAGCAGCGCGGTGGCGATGCCCAGGTGGCTGCGCCCCGCGGTCTGCTGCGCGAAGACGGTCAGGTTGGGCATGATGAATCCCATGCCCAGGCCGGCCATCAGCATGTAGATGGCGATGAGCGCATGTGACGTATAGCTATGGGTCGTAACAATCCCCAGGCAGGAAAACGCCATCAGGATGAAGCCGGCGTACAGCATGCGGTTGGGATTGCGGATGCGGGTGATGATGCGTCCGTTGACGATGCTGCCGACGGTGATGAAGACGACCATGGGGGTGATCAGCAGGCCGGCATCCTGGGGCGACAGGCCAAAACCGCCTTGCAGCAGCAGCGGCGCGTAGAACAGCAGTGAATACATCGTCACGCCCACCAGCAGGGCCAGCGTGAAAAGGGTGGCCAGCCCGCGGTTGCGGAACATGTCCAGGGGCAGGAGCGGATGCGGGCAGCGCTTCTCCCACCAGATCAGCACGGCGAAGGACGCGACGCTGCCCGCGCCCAGCAGCACGAGGGGAAGGCTGAAACCTTCCTTGGGCAGCAATTCCACCAGCAGTTGCAGGCTGCCCAGCGCCAGGGCGATCAGCAGGGCGCCCTGCCAGTCGAGCCGCACCTTGCCGGAGGTGTGGTTGCGAAGATGCGGCAAGTAGCGCGCCACGAACCAGAGGCCCAGGATGCCGATCGGCAGGTTGACGTAGAAGACCGAGCGCCAGCCGTAGTGCTCGGTCAGCGCGCCGCCCAGGGTCGGGCCGACGGCGTTGGCGATGCCAAAGGCGGAACTGAGCATGACCTGCCACCGCAGCCGCACATGGGGATCGGGGAACAGGTCGGGGATGGACGCGAAGGCGGTGCCCACCAGCATGCCGCCGCCGATGCCCTGCAGCGCCCGCGCCAGCACCAGCGAGAGCATGGTGTCGGCGGCGCCGCACAGGGCCGACGCCAGCGTGAACAGCACGATGGCCGCGACCACGAACGGCTTGCGGCCGTAATAATCGCCGAGCCGGCCGAAGATCGGCACGGTGATGACGGAGGTCAGCAGGTAAGACGTCGCTACCCATGCATACAGTTCGAAGCCCCGCAGTTCCGCCACAATGGTCGGAAGCGCCGTGCCCACCACCGTCTGGTCGATGGCGACCATCATCATGACGAAGCACATGCCCAGCATGGCCAGCAGGGTCTGCCGGAAAGGAAGGACCTGGCCGGGCGAGTGCGGAGTTGGCGGGACGGGGGCGGACATTGTTGGATGCATCAATGATTGATAGATCAATCATTCTAGCCCTACAATCCGCCCGACAGAAAGTCGTCAGCTTGGGCGATCCCGCTAAGCGGCCCGATTTGTTACGATAGCGGTGTCTGTACGCTGGGTTAGCAGCGTCTTCAGCAGGCCTTCCTTGGTAGATCCTCCCTTGTCGCCCTTGCCGCAGGCTCGGCAGGAGCGAGGACACGCCCTGAAAGGCAGACAGTTCAATAAGCCTGGCTGGCGGTTTCTGCCGGCAACGCACCTTCCCCGCGCCCGGCGCGGTGGTCGGCATCAAGGATTTCCAGTCGAGGTACCGACGGGGCAGCAATGAAAACGTGGTTCAAGCGCATTTTGATAGGCCTGGTAGTGTTGGTTGTCGTGGCCGTCGTTGGCCTGGCCATCTTCTTGCTGACATTCGACCCCAACGCGTACAAGTACAAGCTGGAAGAGCTTGTCCAGGAACGCTATAACCGCACGCTCACGATCGACGGCGAAATCGAGCTTTCGCTCTTCCCGCGGATCGGTCTGTCGGTGCAGGGCGTGTCCCTGTCCGAACCCAACAGCACGGACACTTTCGCTTCGATTGAAAGCACCCGCCTGGCGGTGGCCGTGTGGCCGCTGCTGTCCAACAGTTTCGTGGTGGACCACGTCGCCATCAGCGGCCTGAAGGCCCGCGTCACGCGGGACAAGCAAGGGCAGTTCAACTTCAGCAACCTGGTGGGCGGCGCTGCGCCGGTCACCGAGGCGCCGTCCAATCCCGCCGGGACCTTGATGGGCGCGGCGCAGACCGCGGCGCAGGCGATCACCAGCGGCACCCTGCCGCCGTCGCGCAACAACATGCAGATCGATATCGCCGGCCTGGACCTGAAGGACGGCGAAGTGCAGTTGCAGGACGCCATCACGGGCATGGCGGTGGCCGTGACCCGCATCAACGCCAATACGGGCCGTGTCACGTTCAACCAGCCGTTCGACGTGCGGATGTCGGCGCGAGTCGAAGGCGGCAATCCGCGCGTGGACGCCAACCTGACCGGTCAGGCCCTGCTGACGCTGGACCCTTCCGCCAAGCGCTACGCCGCGCAAAAGCTGGACCTGCGCATGGACGGCAAGCTGCCTGGCGCCGAGGCCAAGAGCCTGGCGGTGCGCGGCAACCTGGCGTTCAACGGCCAGAAGTCGGCGCTGGACGTGGCCGGCCTGGAAGTCGTGTTCCAGGGCGACATCACCGATCCGGCCGCCCGCGCCACCAATGTGGACGCCAGCGTGGCGATCCCCAAGCTGGCGATCGATCCGCACAAGAGCCAGTTGCAGATCGAGAAGCTTGCCGTGCGCGCCAAGGGCGGCGTGGCCGACGGCCCCTTCGAATTCGCGGTGGATGCGCCGGCGCTGAATATCTCGCCCGCGTCGGCCACGGGCGAAGCCCTGACCGGCCGCGTGCGCATCAGCGGCCTGGACGCCAGCTTCGGCCTGAACGGCATCAGCGGCAACGCCGGTGAACTGGACATCAAGGAAGCCAAGCTGGACAGCACGTCCAAGAATGGCGAACGCGTGGTGAAGCTGAACTTTGCCTCGCCCTTGTCCTTGAACCTGCTGCAACGCAGCGGCGGCCTGTCCGGCCTGCGCGGCGACGTGAACATCACCGATCCGGGCCTGCCCAAGGGCAGCCTGCAGATTCCCGTCATCGGCAGCCTGTCGGTGGATCTGCTGAAGGATCAGGCCACCAGCAAGATCAATGCGGTGCTGGAAGGCGGCAAGTTCGATCTCAGCGCCGACATCACCAGGCTCTCGGACTCGCCGCTGGTGAAATTCGCGCTGGCGGTCGATACGCTGGACCTGGACAAGCTGGTGCCGCCCGTGGCCGCCGCGCCGGCCAAGCCGCCGGCCGAAGGCAAGAAAGACGAGAACAAGCCCGCGCAGCCCGCGCCCGCCGCGCCCGTCGACGATTCGATCGACCTGTCCGCGCTGGTCGGCCCCAGCGTCAACGGCACGCTGAAGGTCGGCAAGCTCGTCGTGCGCGGCCTGAAGGCCGACGAGGTCGCCGCCGCGGTGAAACTGGACAAGGGCAAGCTGGAAATCTCCAGCCTGACCGCCGGCCTCTACGGCGGCAAGCTGGCTGGCGCCCTGTCCGTGGATGCCGCGCAAGGCAATCAGGTGGCCACCAAGATGTCCTTGGCCGGCATTGCGATCGAACCCTTGCTGATGGACCTGGCGCAGCGCAATGTACTGAGCGGCACGGGCAGCCTGGCGCTGGATCTGAAGACCGCCGGCGCCAATGTCTATGCCATGAAAGGCGGCCTGGGCGGCACCGTGCAGCTGCGCTTGCGCGATGGCGCGGTCAAGGGCATCGATCTGACGCAGACGCTGCGCGACCTGAAGGCCGCGTTCTCGCCTGAATCGCAGAACGAGACCGTTGCCGCCGACAGCAGCAAGCGGACCGAGTTTTCCGAAATGGACGCCGACCTTGCGATCGCCAAGGGCGTTGCTACCGTGAAGCGCCTGAATTTCGTGTCGCCGCTGCTGCGGGTGACGCAGGGCGATCCGGCCACCATCGACTTCGTCAAGAGCGAACTGGACCTGGTGGCGCGCGCGCGCATCGTCAACCCGGCCGCTAACCCCGAAGGCAAGGAACTGATCGACCTGAAGGACGTGACCATTCCCGTCCATCTCAAGGGTCCGTTCGAAACGCCCACCTACACGCTGCTCTGGAAAGACGCCATCGGCGGCATTCTCAAGCGCAGCCTGGAGAACAAGCTGCGCGAAGCGGTCTCCGGCAAGGGCAAGAGCGGCGCCGCCGTGGACAAGGCCTTGAAGGGACTGCTGGGCAGATGACGACAGACCAATTCCAGCCCATCGCCGAATGCGGCGTCACGGCGCAGGCGCACGCCGCCGGCTATCACCGGCAGTGGCTGATCGCCAATGATTCGGGGCAGTGGCTGAACCGCGGGCTTTGTCCGCGGCTTGCCGAGGTATCCGTCGAATTGCGCCTGGGCTACCTGGTGCTGAAGGCGCCGGGCATGCTGCGCATGGATATTCCGCTGGACGTCATCGAAGACGACGACAGCGTGCGCTACAGCATGAAGGTGGGCGAACAGGTCATCGATGTGATCGACGAAGGCGAGCTGGCCGCCGCCTGGATCTCCAATTTCGTGCAGGTGCCTTGCCGCATCATGAAGGTGCACCCCGAAACGCCCGTGGCCGCCTGGCCCGTGTGAACGCCGGCCTGGCTTGAGCCGGCCGGTCAGGGGCCCGAGCGGGTCCGCCTGTATTCGAACGCGGCGTGGGCCAGCAGGCCCGCCGCAAGGCCCCAGAAGGCCGATCCAATACCCCAGAAACTGAATCCCGACGCGGTGGCCAGCAGCGTGATGAGCGCCGCTTCGCGCCGTTGCGGGTTGGCCATGGCGGCCGCCATGCCGCCCATGATGGTGCCCAGCAGCGCCAGGCCCGCCAGCGCCGCAAGCAATGCGGCGGGCAGCGCCTGGAAGAAGACCGCGACCGCGCCCGCGACGATGCTGAGCGCGACGTACCCAATCCCGTAGGTGGCGGCGGCGATGTAGCGCTTGCCCGGATCGGCATGCGCCTCGGGGCCGGTGCAGATGGCTGCGCTGATCGCACCCATGGTGACGCTGTGCGCGCCGAAGGGCGCCGCCAGGAGGCCCAGGAAGCCCGTGGCGGCCACCAGGCGCGAGGCCGGGGGGCGGTAGCCCGCCGCCTGCAGGATGGCGAGGCCGGGCAGGTTCTGCGACGCCATGGCCACCACGAACAGCGGGATCCCCAGGCTGACCGCCGCTTGGGCGCTGAAGGCGGGCGTGGTCCAGACGAATTCGGTCAGCCGCCAGTCCAGCTGGTCCACCCGCATCAGGCCCAGCCCGGCCGCCATGGCGACGGCCACCGCCATCACCACCAGCACCGCGTAACGCGGCGCCCAGCGGCGGCATACGAGGTAGGCGGCGCACATGGTCAGCACCAGCACGGGTTGCTTGCCAATGTGGGTGAAGATGCCCATGCCGAAATTGAGCAGGACGCCGGCCAGCATGGCGGCGGCGATTTCACCGGGAATGCGGCGCAGGATGGGATCGATCCAGCCGAACAGCCCGCACGCCAGGGTCAGCGCGGCGGCCAGCACGAAGGCGCCGATGGCTTCATTGAAGGGCACGCCGGCCAGCGCCGTGACCAGCAGGGCCGCGCCGGGCGTGGACCAGGCCATGACGATGGGCAGGCCGGTGCGCAGGCTGTAGAACGCGCCGCCCAAGCCCAGCACCAGGCTCAGCGAGCCGATCCAGGAGCCGATGCGCGCGGCGTCCAGCCCCGCGGCATGGCCCGCTTGCACCATCAGCACGGCGGTGCCGCCAAAGCTGACCAGGACGGCGACCAAGCCCGCCGCGATCGCCGACGCGGACATGTCGCGGCGGGCGTGGTGGGAAACAGAGGGGAAATCGATGCGGGATTCGGATTGCGCCGAGTCGCTCATGCGGCACCGGTCAGGCGGCGGTACTTGGCCATGAGCTGCTCCTGGCCTTCATTCCATTGGGGATGCAGTTCGATGCACTCCACCGGACAGACCACCTTGCATTGGGGTTCGTCGTGATGCCCGACGCATTCCGTGCAGCGGTCGGGATCGATGACGTAATAGTCCTCACCCATGGAGATCGCGTCGTTCGGGCACTGGGGCTCGCAAACGTCGCAATTGATGCATTCTTCGGTGATGGTCAGGGCCATGATGGGCAGCGGAGCAAAGCAAGGGGCGCTGTCATTGTAGCGCCGGGGCGGGCGCCGCCGGGAAAGCGCAAGAAGGGCGCCAAAAGCGCCCTTCCGGGATGGTGCGGGGGCGTCTCAGCCCGGCCAGGACTGCTCGCGGCGTTCCTTGGCCTTTTCCTGGAGCCAGCGTTCGACGGACGGGAACACGAACTTGCTCACGTCGCCGCCCAGTTGGGCGATTTCGCGCACGATGGTGCCCGAGATGAACTGGTACTGGTCCGACGGCGTCATGAACAGGGTCTCGACGTCCGGCAGCAGATGGCGGTTCATGCCGGCCATCTGGAATTCGTATTCAAAGTCGGACACCGCGCGCAAGCCGCGCACGATGACGCGGCCGCCCTGGTCGCGGACGAAATCCTTCAGCAGGCCGCCAAAGCTTTGCACTTCCACGTTGGGATAGTGGCCCAGCACTTCGCGCGCGATTTCCACGCGTTCGTCGATGCTGAAAAAGGGCTTTTTGTTGCGGCTAAGGGCGATTCCCACCACGACTTTGTCGAAAAGCGTGGCCGCACGGCGAACCAGGTCTTCGTGGCCCCGGGTCAGCGGGTCGAAAGTGCCGGGATAAACAGCGATGATCATGCGAGCTCCGTACCGTTATTAGTGGTGTACACCATCCTCCGAAGCCCGGATTATTGATCTATTTCCGCAATGCAGCAAATTCCAGCAGATGGTAATGGACCGCGCCTGCCTTGTCCTGCCGCAAGATCTGGAATCCTTCGGGGGCTTCGATGGCGGCTTCCGCCTCTACGTAGACTAGCCCATGATCGGTCAAAATGCCCGGCAGAATCGGCCAGAGGCGCGGCAGCCAGCCCTGTCCGAAGGGCGGATCCAGCAAGATCAGGTCAAACCGGGAGGCGTCCATGCGTTCGGCCACCTGCATCGCATCGCCCACATGGATGCGTATCATGTCGGCTTTGAGCTTGTCGCGCAGTGTCCGCAGCGCGGACGCGGCGGTTCTGTCCCGCTCGACCATCTGCACATGCGCCACGCCGCGCGAAGCCGCTTCGAACCCCAGGGCGCCGCTGCCGGCGAACAGATCCAGCACCTGCTTATCGGCGAACTCGCCGTCCCACAAGTGACCGAGCCAGTTGAACAGCGTCTCGCGAACCCGGTCGGGCGTGGGACGCAGTGTCTCCACGTCGGGCACGGCGATGGGGGTGCGTCTGTATTGGCCCCCGACGATACGAATATACTTGTTACCCATGTTTAGCCGCTTCTTCAAGAAAAAATCCCCTCCGCCCGCCGCGCCGGCCCAGCCCGCGCCGCCGCCGGAGGTCATTGACGCCCCCGCCCCGCCGGTGGAACCCGCCGTGGCGGCTCCCGCCGCGCCCGCGCCCGAACGCCAGCCGGAGTCCTACGCGCCGGCTGCCGCTCCTGTTGCGGCCCCCGTTGTAGTTCCGGCTGCAGCTCCCGTTGTAGCCCCAGTGGCGACGCCTGCCGCGCCGTCCGCGCCCATGCCTGCGCCGCCTCCGTCCGCCGCGCCCGCCGCAGCGGATCGGCCAGCTTCTGCTGCGCCAGTCGTGCCCGCAGCGCCGACGGTCGAGCCGGTTCGCACGCCAGCGCCCGCCCCGGTACCTCCCGTGCCGGCTCCTGCCGCCACGGCGTCAGTCGCCGCGCCGGCATCTGCGTCCATGCCGGCGCCGGCCGCTTCGTCCGTGCCTGCGTCCGCACCCACACCCGAGCCTGCCGCCGATGCGCCGAAAAAAGCGTCGTGGCTGTCCCGCCTGAAGCAGGGTCTGTCGCGGACGGGGCAGAGCCTTGGCGGCATCTTCGTCGGCGTCAAGGTCGACGAGAACCTGTTCGAGGAGCTCGAATCGGCCCTCATTATGGCCGATGCGGGCCTGGAGGCCACCGAGAAGCTGCTGACCGCGCTGCGCGCGCGCGTCAAGAAGGACCGCATCGAGGATCCGGCCAAGGTGAAGACGGCGCTGTGCCAATTGCTGGCGGATCACCTGCGCCCGCTGGAGCGCGCGTTCGACTTGAAGCGCACCCAACCCCTGGTCGTCATGATCGCCGGCGTCAACGGCGCCGGCAAGACCACGTCCATCGGCAAGCTGGCGCATACGTTCCAGCGCCAGGGCGCCAGCGTGCTGCTGGCGGCTGGCGACACGTTCCGCGCGGCGGCGCGCGAGCAGCTCGTGGAATGGGGCAGCCGCAACAACGTCAGCGTGATCTCGCAGGAGGGCGGCGATCCCGCCGCCGTGGCGTTTGACGCCGTCAACGCCGGCCGCGCGCGTGGCATGGGCGTGGTGATGGTGGATACCGCCGGCCGCCTGCCCACGCAGTTGCACCTGATGGAAGAGCTGAAGAAGATCCGCCGCGTCATCGGCAAGGCGGATGCCGCCGCGCCGCACGAGGTGCTGCTGGTGGTGGACGGCAATACCGGCCAGAACGCGCTGGCGCAGATCCGCGCCTTCGACGCCGCCATCACGCTGACTGGCCTGGTCGTGACCAAGCTGGACGGCACCGCCAAGGGCGGCACGCTGGCCGCCGTGGCCGCGGGCAGCCAGGGCGTGCGTCCGATCCCGGTGTACTGGATCGGCGTGGGAGAAAGCCTGGAGGATCTGCAGCCCTTCGTGGCGGACGAATTCGCGGCGGCCTTGCTGGCCGACTGATCCGCCCGCGGCGCGTGTCACAGCGGGACGGCGTGCAAGCGCCGTCCCGTTGCTATTTTTACGGTACGGGCATCACTTCCAGAACGGCTTGCTGCGGGCCAGGTCGTCGAACGCCTTCTGCGCTTCCTCGGCCAGTTCTTCCAGCCGCGCGCTGATCCAGCCCAGCGCGAACCAAGCCTGGGGATGCGTGGCCGTACACGACTCGTAGTAGTCCTTGGCCACCGCCAGATCGTTGATTTCGCCCAGCACGTCCTGCACCTTGGACAGCAGCTTGCGATAGCCCC
>RCUK01000259.1_pt1 | contig 57965 bp, 40 predicted proteins | sample 2166381 | NCBI WGS metagenome assembly RCUK01 (sample SAMN09932809, study PRJNA488358) | compost metagenome | isolation source: compost soil in an enriched community | place: Germany: Experimental Botanical Garden | reverse complement strand
CAACTCAACGCTGTGATCGCCAGGCAAGCGGATACGGGCCACACCATCCAACTTGGCGCCATCAATCAAGCTGTAGAGGGACTCCCCCTTGTCGAGAGCAGGACTATCGAGCAGCGCAAGCAACTGCAAACCACACGCGGGGGTCCCGCCATCGTTTTCGCGCATGATCACTCCCCCTTCGCGGCAAAGGGCGAGCCGCTCCTGGCCGCATTTAACAGACATTCCTTGCAAATACTGCGAGGCATTACCGGCAGTGGATAGCTTGCACGGGATGGCCCGTCAAAACTCTTCTTGCCGGCATGCACCGTGATCTTGCCCGGACACTGCACGGTGATGTTGCCGCCCTCGATCGTGATGTTCGCCCCGCCCGCCGTCGACAGGCGGATGCTTTTCGCCGCCGCCCAGTCGATGTGCGCGGCGGCGCTGACGATATTGACTTCCTCGCGCGCCTGCACGTTGAGCACGTCGGCCTGCGCCTCGAACTCGATGGCTTGTTTGGCGGCGATCAGCTGCAGGCCGGTATTGTTCTCGCCCGCCTTGACGACGCCGGCCAGCGTGCCGATGGCCTGGCCGCTGTGCACGCGCAACTGGCCACCGCCGACGAACTGGGTGTCCTGGCCGCTCATCAGGGAGGTGGTTTCGCCATTCTCCAGCTGGATGTCCTGGCCCGCCAGCACGCCCAGGCCGGCGCGGGCGGCGATGGCGATGATGGCGTCGCTGCTGTGCGGCAGCTTGTCGTCGCCGGGACTGGTCGGCTTGCCCGCCGCGTCGCGCCGCGCGGCGGCGGTGCTGTCCTGGCTCAGCATGCCGGAAGCGGTGGTGAGAAAGGCTTGCAGGGGCGCCGCCTTTTCGTCCAGCACGCTGGTGTTCGCCTTGGCCGGGCCCAAGTGGCTGGCATATGCGACCGTCTTGTGCGTGACGGCGGCGGCGCTGAAGGTTTCGCCCAGCTTGGCCGCCTGCTTGAGCAAGACCATGCCCGGCGCATTGTCGCCGGCCGGATCGCGCGCCTGCGCGTCGTGGTTGACGAGGTAGCTGGAAATCAAGAGCCCGGCCCCGGCCCGCACGGCGCCGTAATCGTCGGTGCGCAGTTCCGCGCCCAGGCCGCGCAGGCTGCCCCGGTAATTGTCGGCCGCATGGATCAGGTGGCCAAGACTGAGCGCGCTGGCCGCATGGCTGCTCTTGAGCTCGATACGCCCTTGCTGGTCCGTATCGTCGAACAGCAGCTGGTTATAGCCAGAGCCAGAGCCGGAGCCGGCGGTACCGAATTCCTTGCTGCGGATGCCCCATTGCGCGGCACCGTTGCGGTGGCCGGCGCTGCCGCCGGCCGCGCCATGCCAGAGCGGGCTGTTGCCGCCCGCCACGTTGCCCTGCGCCGAGGGCGCATGGTCGCGCGCCGGCTCGAATACGCTCGCGTCCGCCGGTTTGTCCGTGACGCCGCCCGGCGTGGGCGCGACGCCGCCCTCGCCTTGCCCGTTGTACAGGGCGCCGACGATGATGGGCCGGTCGATATCGTTTTCCAGGAATTGCACCAGCACTTCCTGGCCGATGCGCGGCAGGAACTGGCTGCCCATGCCGCCGCCGGCCGCGCGCTGCGCCACGCGCACCCAGCAGGTGGCGCTGCCGTCAAGTTGCCAGTGGAAACGGATGCGCACCCGGCCCAGCTTGTCGCAATGGATTTCGCTGCCGCCGCTGGCGCTGGCGCTGGCGCCGCCGTCGGCACCGACGACGATGGCGCTCTGGCTGCCGCAGGCCGTCGGCTTCGGGTGGTGGCGTACATCGTCCGTATCTTGCAGCGGCCGCCATGGCGTGTCGGCCGCGATGGCGTCAAGATGATTGGCATAGCCGCTCTCGACGGCCTGCGCGATCACCTGGGCGAGAGGCGCCACGCCCATCGATGGCGAGGCCAGGCCGGCAAACGCCGTTTGCAAGGTTTCCTGCAACAGTTCCGGGATCGGGCCGAACAGTTCAGCCAGGCCCTGCCTGGCGGGCGCCGGCAAGTTATTCACGCCTACGCTGCACACGCGCAGCACGACCAGCGCCGGCGCCTCGGCACCATCCTGCTGAAGCGGTCCCTGCGTCAAGGTAAAGCGGGTGCCGGCACGCAAGGTGCGCACGGTCGAACGGGCGTGCCAGCGTTCGCCACGCGCTTCGATCGCCTGCATCTGCAGCAAGGCATAGCGTTCGGCCTGGGCCGCATCGGCATAGAAATACTGGCCTGGCACATCATAGCTTTCCAGCGCGGGCGCGTTTTTCCCGCCCGGCGCCAGCCGCGTCGGCACGCTGGCGCTGACGGCTTTCTTGGCTTTGTAGTCGTAGCTGAGCACTGTCGCCACCGCCGTGCACAAGGCGCGTGCCCGGCCGAGCGCCTGGATGGAGTCGGCCTGTTCCATGGCCCGCGCGCCATGAAATCGGATGCCGCCGCCTTGCGCGCTGCTGGCGTCTTCCGGCACCGCGCTCAAGGCGCTGCTGTCGGCGAACAGTACCAGGCAATGGCCGCCATCGTGTTCTGCGAAACGCCAGGCCAGGCCTTCTTCGCTCAGCAGCCGCGTGACGAACGCCAGGTCCGACTCGCGGTACTGGCAGCAATAGCTGCGCGGCTGCGCCTCGGCCATGAACGGCCCCGTGTCGCCGCTCCAGCGCCAGTCGGCTTGCGGCGCGTAGGCCTGGAACACGCTGTCAACGATCTCGATCACGCTCTTGTCTTGCCAGACGCGGCTGTTGCGTACCTGGCTCAACAGCCATAGCCACGGCGTCAGGCGCAGCCGGAAACGGGCCAGTCCGCCGTCGCTGCCCAGCATCGCCGCTTCGCTGATATAGCCGCTGAAGACGGTACGGCTGCCGTCGGCCAGGCTGGCGTGCAGCGCGGCCGGCTTGCCCAGCAGCGGCGCCAGCGCCACATTGGCATCTGTCGACAGCACGATGATGTCGCGCACGCCCACCGCCTGCAACTGCTCGTCGGCGGCAAACGCTTCCACCAGCCACTGTGCCGTCCCGCCCTCGCCGCCGTCCAGCGACAGCTCGTACAGCCGCGTCACGCTGCTGAAACCAGCCAGGGAGGCGTTGACCTGATCGGCGCTTGCCGCACTCATTTCCCGCCTTTCGCGGCAGCTTGCCCGGCCTGGCATTGCGCGTTGTCGCCATGGCCCTGGCAGGCGCGCGCGTGGCACGCCACGGCGGCGTCGCGCTTGAGCGCCGCGCATTGCCGCAACTGGGCCCGCAGGCCCGCAGCGGTTTTCTTTGGCGCCGGCGCGGCCTGCGCATGGGCCAGCAGGGCCGACAGCAAGGCGATATCGCTGTCTTCCGCGCGGCGGGCGGGCGTCGCCGCAGGCACTTTCGCCGGCGTTTTTTTGGCTGCGGGGCGAGCCGCCCTGGCCACCTGTTTCGCCGCAGCGGCCGGTGGCGATGGCGTTTCCAGCGCCTTGCTCAGCACATCGCCGGGGTGTGCGGCACTCGCGTTACTGGCAGCGGCAGTGGCGACAGTGGCTGCCGCGCCGGCATCGAGCATGTCGCTCAGGCTCTGCTGCGGTACGGCGGCGGACGGCGCCTCGTCATGGATGCTGGCGACGGCCGGCGGCGCTTCCACGGCGGCGGGCGCGGCGGTGGCGACGGGCAGGGCAACCGGCGCCGCCAGCCCATCGTCGTCTCCAGTCCGTTCTCCGCGCTGTCCCAGCCAGACGCCAGCGGCCACCAACAGCAGCAGCGCGGCCCCCGCTCCCATGCCCTTGCGCAGGGACAGCCTGCCACGCCTGCTCCTGGCGGACGAGCCGGTATTGCCACCCTCGAGCGTGGTCAGGATGCGGTTACGGTCGGCCTCCGCCTGCTGCGCCTGCGTCAACAGGCTGGGCCGGGCCGGGAGCCGGGGGCTATCGTCATGAGTTCGCAAAATGTGCGCTCCTGTAATATTTGCAAGACTTTACGCTATTCAACAAAATCATGACGCGTGCCATAAAATCAACAGTGCGCACCCCCCGCACAATTGAAAAACGCCCGCCTTAATTATCAGTTTTGTAAGATATACTTCCAGGCAATATCCATCGCTTCCCTGTTTTCGCCCGATGGACAGCACCGTTCCGCAGCCAAACATTTTTGATTGAGGTTAGCGTGTTCCTACTCGCGGTAGCGCTGTATTTCATACTGGCATGCCTGATCAGCTGGCTGATCCTGTTCCCTGCCGGGCGCGATTTCGTGCTGCACGCCGTCGATGGCGCGGAGCAGCGCCTCGCCGCCTGCCTGCAGCGCGTGGCCAGGCGCCGGCAGACGGGCATGGCCAGCTTGGGACAGCGCATCGCCACGCTGCTGGCCCGCACTGCCGACCTGCTGCGCCGTCATTACCTGCTGTGTCTCGCGGGCGTGGCCGCGATCAGCCTGCCGACCCTGCTGGCCCTGATGGCCGACAGCAAATCCATGCTGGGCGCCTACGATGTATCGACGCGTGAAATGAATACGCAGGTGGCCAGCCTGCTGCAGGGCGAACAGCTGGTGCCCCCCGTCGACCTGCCGCCGCTCGTGTTTGCCACGGAAGAAGTGCGCCAGGAGCGCCCGCTGCTGGTATCGGCCAGCCGCAACTGGACCTTGCTGAATGTGGAATACGCGCAGCGCCTGCTGCTGGTCTTCAAGATCATGAAGGAAAAACATGGCTACGAGATGGCGCTGCTGGAAGGCTACCGCAGCCCCGAGCGGCAAACCATGTTGGCGGGCATGGGGCCCAACGTCAGCAACGCGGCCGCCTTTCAAAGCTGGCACCAGTACGGCCTGGCGGCCGACTGCGCCTTCCTGCGCAATGGCAAGCTGATCATTTCCGAGAAGGATCCGTGGGCCATGCGCGGCTACCAGCTGTATGGCGAAGTGGCCGAATCGGTCGGCATGACGTGGGGCGGACGCTGGAAAATGATGGATTTCGGGCATACCGAGCTGCGCCTGCCCGGCGTAATGAAAAAACACTGAGAGGAGCGCATATGGCCGGTCCCGTAATCAGATTAGGCGACAAGACATCGCATGGCGGCACCGTGCTGGAAGCATCGGCGGTGAGCGACAGCGGCGGCATCGGCATGGCCCGGGTCGGCGACAAGGTAGCGTGTCCCCTGCCCGGCCATGGCGTCTGCCCCATCGTCAGCGGCGACCCCAGCCTCATCGTCGATGGCAAGCCCGTGGCGCGCCACGGCGACAAGACCGCCTGCGGTGCGCTGCTGATCGCCAGCCAGCAAGCCACCACCGACCAGGCATGACGGCCCTGCCCGTATGCGGAGGAGACCGCTGATGCGCCCCTGGCTGCGGCGCTGCCTGCTGACCGTGTCCGTCTTTGCGCTGAGCTGGACGGGCGCCATCGCCTACTGGCGCGACAGCACGCGCATGCCGACGCCGGGCGAGCTGGCCGGCGCCATGCTGGCGCTGCCGCTGGCCCTGCTATTCATGCTATGGCTGAGTAAAAAAGTGCTGGCCAGTCTGCTGGCCGGGCCAGTCCTGGCGGCGCCGGGCCCTGCCGCGCCCCTGCAGGCCGATGCGGCGACACCTCCCGCGGCGGCGGTGCCGCTGCATATCGTGGCCGCCAGCCTGCGCATGCCGGGCGGCGCCACGCCGTCAGAATTGCTGGCCGCCATGCGCTCGCGCCAATGCCGTCCAGCGCTCGACGGCCAGTTGCTCGATGCGGACGGCTATCCCCTGCTGTGCGCCAGGGTAGACGGCATCGACGAAGAACTGCAGCAGCAATTGCTGGCCGCCTGGCTGCGCGAGCATCCGCAGGCCGGCCTGGCCAGCGAACCGTTTCCCTTCAATCCGGAAGACTTGCGCGCGCTGGCCCTGGGCGCCGTGGTGCTGGCCGAACTGGTGGACGAAGCCCTGCAGCATGCGCTGTCCGCAGGCGCACCGGCCTCGCCGGCCAGCGCGCTGCCCATGCTGCGGCTGCACCTGCTGACGCCGGCCGCGTGGAGCGCCGCCCAGCACCTGGCCGGCGACGCCTGGCTGCGCCATCTGGCGCGCGAACAGGGCTGGCCGGCGCAGCAATTGCTGCCGCCCACCGAGCCAGCCACCCGGCAAGCGGCGCCGTTTGCCCTGTTGAACCAGCTTGCCGGCCACGCGGCGCCACCGCAGCCGCCCTGCCTGTCCATCGTGCTGGCCTGCGACTCCTGGATAGGCGAGCTGCGCGTGCATGCACTGGCAAGCCAGGGCCAGCTGTTCAGCGCCGCTCAGGCGAACGGACAGATCCCCGGCGAAGGCGCGGCCGGCCTGCTGCTGGCAGGCCCTGGCGCAACGGCGCCGCTGGACGAGGCGGCGCCAGTGCTGCTGCACCGCGCCGCCACGGGCGAACTGCCGCAAGGCGCCAGCCGGCGCGGCGAAACGGACAAGAACCTGCTGGCGGACCTGGGCCGGCAGGCGCTGGCCGCAGCCGGCGACGATGCGGCGGCCGGCATCGTGCTGGTCAGTGCCGATACCGACCAGCGCGCCCCCCGCATGCTCGAACTGATGCAATGCGCCGGCGCCCTCTTGCCCCAGCTCGACCTTGGCGAACAGGTGCTGGGCGTCGGCGCCGCATGCGGCCAGTGCGGCGCCGTCACGACACTGGCCGCATTGGCCATGGCGCGGCAAGCGGCGGCCGACGATGGCGCGCAAGTCTTATGTCTCAGCAATCTCGATCCACTCCAGCGCGGCGCCCTCGTCATTGGTCCGCCTGCGCAAAGCAGTCACAGCACCACCTGATACGGCGACGTCCCCTCCACGCACATTAACGGTTTGCACACTACAAAATTATGATGCAACGATTCTGGCACTCCCTGACCTCACGCACCAGCCTGCTCATCCTCGGCATCGCGGCCGCCGTCCTGCTGCTGTTCGCCTGCGCCGTCATTTTCGACTGGCCGGCCACCCGGCTGCTGCCCTTGCTGGCTGCGGCGGCGCTGCTGGGCGTCATCGTGTGGTGGCTGCGACGCCGCCGGCGCCGGCGCGAGGGCGCCAGCTTCAACAGCATGCTCGAGCAGCAGGCGGCCGGCGCCGCGCCCAAGGCCGGCCTGGTGCAGCGCGAGGAAACCGAAGCCATCCGCAAGCGCATGCTGGAAGCGATCAATACCATCAAGACGTCGCGCCTGGGCCAGCTGTCGGGCGATGCGGCGCTGTATGAACTGCCCTGGTATATGATCATCGGCAATCCCGCCGCCGGCAAGAGCACGGCGATCGCCAATTCGGGCCTGCAGTTTCCTTTTGTCGACAGCAAGATCGTGCAAGGCATGGGCGGCACCCGCAACTGCGACTGGTTTTTCACCACCGACGGCATCCTGCTCGATACGGCCGGGCGCTACGCCATCAGCGATGAAGACCGCGCCGAATGGTTCGGCTTCCTCGCCCTGCTGAAAAAACACCGCAAGCGCGCGCCGATCAACGGCATCATCATCGCCGTCAGCATTGCCGAGCTGACCGGCAGCAAGCCCGAATTCGCCATCGAACTGGCCAAGAACCTGCGCCAGCGCGTACAGGAGCTGACGGAGAAGCTGGAAGTCCATGCGCCCGTGTACGTGGTATTCACCAAGGCCGACCTGATCACCGGCTTCAGCGAATTTTTCCACGATGCCGAGCGCAGCGAACGCGACAAGGTCTGGGGCGCCACCCTGCCCTACAGCGTCAACAGCTCGAAGCAGGACGTGCTGGAGCAGTTCGACCAGCGCTTCGACGAGCTGTACGATGGCCTGAAGGACCTCAGCCTGGCCAACATGTCGCTGCTGGGACGCGAGCGCATGCCGCCCGGCGTCTTCACCTTCCCGCTGGAATTCAGTTCCGTGAAGGGGCCGCTGCGCGCCTTCATCGCCACGCTGTTCGAGGAAAACCCGTTCCAGTTCAAGCCCGTCTTCCGCGGCTTCTATTTCACCAGCGCCCTGCAGGAAGGCGCTTCCGTCTCCGCCTCGTCGGAACGGGTGGCGCAGCGCTTCGACCTCAAACCGCAGCAGCAGGAACACAAGACGGTCCAGGTGCAGGACCAGCACGGCTACTTCCTGCTGAACCTGTTTCGCAAGGTGATCTTCGCCGACAGGGAGCTGGTGGCGCAATACGCCAGTCCACGCAAGACGCGCTTGCGCTATGCCACGTTTTTCACCGCCATCGCGCTGGCCGGCCTGGCGCTGGGCGGCTGGAGCTGGTCCTACCTGGCCAACCGCCAGCTGGCGGCCAATGTCCAGGCCGACCTGGAGCAGGCCATCAAGGTGCAGGACAAGCGGCTGGACCTGCAGTCGCGCTTCCAGGCCCTGGAAATCCTGCAGGACCGCATCGAGCAGCTGGAATCGTACCGCAGCAAGCGGCCGCTGGCGCTCAGCCTGGGCCTGTACCAGGGTGACTTGCTGGAACGCAAACTGCGCGAAGAGTATTTTTCCGGCCTCAAGGAAGTCATGCTCGCGCCGGTGGCGCAGTCGCTGGAATCGTTCCTCGCGGAAGTGAACGCGGGCGCCGACCGGCTGCAGCCGCTGGCGGCAGTGCCGGCCGGCACGACGGCCGCCGCCACAGTCAGCCCGGCGGCCAGCACCACAGGCCAGCCCTTCAAGGATGCCACGCCGACGAACGTGGAAGATGCCTACAATGCCCTGAAAACCTACTTGATGCTGGGCGACAAGTCGCGCGCCGAGGCCGGTCACCTGAACGACCAGCTGACCCGCTACTGGCGCGGCTGGCTCGACGCCAACCGGGGCAACATGCCGCGCGAACAGATGATCCGCAGCGCCGAGCGCCTGATCTCGTTCTACCTGACGCAGATCGACGACCCGTCCTGGCCGCAGATCGAAAACCAGCGGGCCCTGGCCGACCAGTCGCGCGACAGCCTGCGCCGCGTGGTGCGCGGCATGCCGGCGCGCGACCGCGTGTATGCGGACGTGAAGGCGCGCGCCGCCACGCGTTTCCCGTCGATGACGGTGGCACGCATCGTCGGCGAGCAGGACAAGGAACTGGTGCTGGGCAGCTACGCCATCCCCGGCACCTTCACGCGCGACGCCTGGGAAAAATACATCCAGCAGGCATTCCAGGAAGCGGCCAACCGCGAACTGCAAAGCGCCGACTGGGTGCTCAAGACGGCGTCGAAGGATGACCTGACCCTGGAAGGCAGCCCGGAACAGATCCAGAAGGCGCTGGTGGAACTGTACAAGACCGATTACGCCAGGGAGTGGCAGAAATTCATCCAGGGCGTCAGCATCCGCGAATTGAACGGTTTCGACAATGCGGCGCAGGCGATGAACCGCCTCGGCGATCCGCAAGCCTCGCCCCTCAACAAGCTGATCGAGACGGTGTACCAGGAAACCTCGTGGGACAACCCTTCGCTGCTGGGCCAGGGCTTGCAGCGGGCACAGCGCGGGGCAATGGACTGGTTCCGCGAAACGGTGCTGCGCCAGAAACCCGCCGCCACGGTGACGGGCCAGGCCGGCGGCGCCATGCCGATGGGCCCTGTCGGCCGCGAATTTTCCGGCGTGGCGCGCCTGGTGGTGGCGCGCGACAAGGAAGCGTCGCCCATGCGCGGCTACCTGGCGGCCCTGTCGAAGCTGCGCGTGCGCTTCAACCAGATCAAGAACCAGGGCGACACGGGTCCCGGCGCCAAGCAGCTGATGCAGCAGACGCTCGACGGCAGCGGTTCGGAACTGGCCGACGCGCTGAAATACGTGGACGAGCAGATGCTGACCGGCATGAGTGACCAGCAAAAGCAGGCCATCCGCCCGCTGCTGGTGCGCCCGTTGATGCAGACCTTCGCCGTCATCATCAAACCCACCGAGACGGAGATCAACAAGGTATGGCTGGCCCAGGTACTCGAACCGTTCCAGAAAACCCTGGCGCCGAAATATCCGTTCGCGCCCGACTCGCGCATCGAGGCGAGCAATGCGGACATCGGCCAGGTATTCGGCCCGGAAGGCGCCATCGCCAAGTTCTTCAACACCACCATCGGCCCGCTGGTGGTGCGGCGCGGCGACGCCATCAGTGCCAGGACCTGGGCCGCGATGGGCATCACCCTGGCGCCGCCGGTGGTGGCCAGCCTGCCCGGCTGGGTCGCGCCGCTCAGCGCCAACGGCGTGGCCACGGCGGCTGGCGCCGCCGAAGCGCAGACGCGCTTCGACCTGCAGGCGCTGAGCGCGCCCGGCGCCACCGAATACACGATCGAGATCGACGGCCAGGCGCTGCGCTGGCGCGGCCAGCCGCAGCCCTGGGTGCACATGGTCTGGCCCAACCCGCAGGGCGTGCCAGGCTCGCGCATCAGCGCCATCACGCCGGAAGGACGCACCGTGGTGCTGCTGAACGAACCCGGGCATTTCGGCCTGAAGAAGATGATCGATTCGGCCAGGCGCACGCACAAGGAGGGCGGCGTATTTGAACTGAGCTGGGAAAACAGCGGCGTCACCGTGACGGCCAACCTGAAGATCGTGGCCGCTGCCGCACCGGCGCCCGCCTCCGCCGGCAACCAGGGTTTCCGTGGCCTGAAACTGCCGGAATCGGTAGCCATCGGCGCGCCCGAAACGGCCACCGCCATCGCCGGGAACACGCCATGAGCCGCCCTACCGCTACCCAGATCGGCTATTTCGGCAAGATTCCCAGCCGCGGCGACTTCATCAAGCACGGCGACAACCCGGCCCTGCTGAAGATGCTCGACGACTGGCTGGCCAACGCCATGGAGCTGATGACGGCCGATGCACGCTGGAAGCTCACCTACGATGCGCTGCCGCCGCTGCATTTCGCCTTCATCGGCCCGCGCCGCGGCCGCGCCATCGCCGGGCATATCGCCGCCAGCAGCGATGCCTCGTCGCGCCGCTTTCCCTTCCTGATGATGGGCGCCATGGAAGTGGCGCAGCCGGCCGGCTTCGTGCCGACCAGTCCGCTGGTACTGTCGCGCCTGTGGAACCGCCTCGATGCCATGAGCGCCGAGATGTGCGGCGCGGCGGCCGGCGCCGCGCTGCCGGCCGCCGCCGCGGGCGCCAGCATCGAACTGGACTTGCGCGGCAGCGCCTACGAGGCCGCCTTCGACGACTTCCTCGGCCTGCAGACGGTGGGCGCGCTCGACGCCCTGCTGGCGCCCACGGGTTTTGGCGGTTCCGTGCGCCAGGTGCTGCTGGCCCTGGGCATGCTGCTGCAGCCCGTCATGGCCAGCAGCTCCAGCCGGCTGGAAAAAAGCCTGGAACTGCCGCTGCCGGCCGATCCGCTCTACCGCAACCTGGTGGCGGCCTTCTGGATGCACCTGATCGCCCCGTTCCTGGCGCGCGCCGACTTCGAACTGGCGCTGTTCATCACCCGCATCCGCGGCCGCCATGCGCTGGTGCTGGGTTTTTGCGGCGCCTCGGCGCAAACCCTGCACGCCATCATGGAACCACAGGCGGCGCTGGAGCACCATATCGCCTTCGACGACCTGGCCTGGGTCGAGGAACAGGCCGACAGCGACTACGCCATCAAGAAAGCCTCGACCTATCTGGCGCAGGCCAACCTGTCACTCAAATCGGCGCACGACACGTTCCGTGCGGCCTTCATCGGGAGCTGATCATGCACATCCGCCTTGCCCTACTTCTCGGCCTCGCATGCGCGCTGGCCGGCGCCAATGCGCAAAACGCCGCCGCGCCGGCGGCCGCTGTCTCGGTACCGGCCGCCGCCACGCCGCAACCGGGCCAGGTACTGGCCAGCGGCACGGTGCCGGACGAAGCGGCCAAGGCGGCGGTGCTGGTGCGCCTGCGCGAACTGTATGGCGCCGACAAGGTAGTCGACCAGATCGCCGTCGGCCAGGTCGCGCAGCCGGCAAACTGGAACGCCTATGTGCAAAAGCTGCTGACGGCGGACCTCAAGCAGATCCGCCGCGGCCAGCTGAAGATCGAAGGCAGCGTAGTCAGCGTGCGCGGCGAAGTGGCCAACGAGGCGCAGCGGCAAAAGATCGCCAGCGACTTCGCCACCAGCCTCAATCCCACGTACACCGTCAACAACGGCTTGCGCGTGTCCGCCTCCGAGCAGAACATCCTCGACGGCGCACTGGCCAACCGCACCATCGAATTCGAGAGCGGCAAGACCACGCTGACGCCGTCGGGCCGCGCCATCCTCGACGAAATGAGCGCGGCGCTGCACAAGCTGGCGGGCCGCAAGGTCGACATCATCGGCCACACCGACAACCTGGGACTGCGCGCCAGCAACCAGAACCTGAGCCAGGCGCGTGCCGAGGCGGTCAAGACCTACCTGGCCGGCAAGGGCATCGACGGCGACCTGCTCAGCGCTTCCGGACAGGGCCCGGACCGTCCCATCGCCAGCAATGACAGCGCCGACGGCCGCGCGCGCAACCGCCGCATCGAATTTCGCATGGTCCAGTAAGACCGCGCCGCCCCGAGCAAACCATCCGCCCCACTGCCGAGAACACACATGATTTCAGCCGACCAGCTCCTGCTTCCCATCAGCGCCGAACAGCCATGCGGCGTCGACCTGTCTTTCTCCACCGACTTCGACGCCATCGGCCAGGCGCGCAAGTTCGACGACCCCACCCTCGACCAGGGCGAGTGGGTCACCGACTTGAAGGAAGCCGACTGGGCCTTCGTACTGCAGCGCTGCGCCGCCCTGCTGGGGGAAAAGAGCAAGGACTTGCGGCTCGCCGCCTGGCTGACCGAAGCCAGCGCCAGGCAAGACCATCTGCGCGGACTGGGCGAAGGCTATCGGCTGCTGGCGGGCCTGCTGCGCCAGTACTGGGACCTGGGCCTGTACCCGCAGCCCGATGGCGACGAGCACGAGCAGCGCATCGGCAACCTGAGCTGGATCCTGGCGCGCACGCCGTCGCTCGTGCGCGCCATGGCGCTGACGGACAAGCAGTCGGGCGGCTGGTCGACGATCGACTTCGAGACGGCGCGCAAGCGGGCCGCCAGCAACCAGGACGGCGTCAACGGCACCAGGCTGGTGGACATGGAGGCGGCGCGGCGCGGCACGTCGGCGCAGTTCCGCGCCGCTTTTGCGGCCGATGCCCAGTTCTGCCTGGACGCGCTGGCCGAACTGGAACAGGCCGCCGATAGCCGCCTGGGCAAGGACAGCCCGGGCTTTTCCATGGCGCGCGAAGCGCTGCAAACGATGCAGCTGGCCCTGCCGGCCGCGGCCAGCCCTGCCGCCAGCGTCGCGGCCGCACCGGTGCCCGCTGGCAGCCAGGCGGCGGTGGCCGCCGTGCCGGCGCTGCCGCCGGCGGCGCCCGGCGAGCTGCACAGCCGCGCCCAGGCGCTGGCGCAGCTGCGCCAGGTGGCGCAGTACTTCCGCCAGACGGAGCCGCACAGCCCCGTCTCGTACTTCGCCGACAAGGCCGCCAACGCGGGCGAGCAGAACCTGCACGAATGGCTACGCGGCGTGGTCAAGGACGGCGCCTCGCTGGCCCACATCGAGGAGCTGCTGGGCATCGCGCCCGGCAGCGGCCACTGAACCGGTTTGGCGCCTATTTGATCGTATACCGGAACTGCCCCTGCTTGCCGGCGCTGGCCTTGATACGGCTGATGCCCTGCCCTTCCGCCATGCGCGCCAGCACGGCTTCGGCGATCTCCGGCAGCAGGCTGCCATTGAGGATATTGTCGACATTGCGCGCGCCCGAATCGACTTCGGTGCAGCGCGCCAGCACCGCCTCGACCAGCGCCTCGTCGTAGATAAACTCGGCCTGGTGATTGGCGGCGATGCGGGCGGCGATGCGGCCCAGCTTCAAGCCGATGATACGGGCCAGCACGTCGTCGCCGATCGGATAATAGGGAATCACCTTCAGGCGCCCCAGGAAAGCGGGCTTGAAGACCTTCAGCAGTTGCGGGCGGATGGCCAGCTCGAGCTGCTCCGGCGTCGGCAGCTGCTCTTGCGGCAAGTTCAGGCACGCCTGCATCATGGTGGCCGACGCCACGTTCGAGGTCAGGATGATGATGGTATTTTTAAAATCGATCTCGCGTCCCTCGGCATCGTCCATCACGCCCTTGTCGAAGACCTGGAAGAACAGCTCCATGACATCGGGATGCGCCTTTTCCACCTCGTCGAGCAGCAGCACGCTGTACGGATTGCGGCGCACCGCCTCGGTCAGCACGCCACCCTCGCCATAGCCGACATAACCGGGCGGCGAACCCTTCAGCCCCGACACGCTGTGGGCTTCCTGGTATTCGCTCATGTTGATGGAAATGAGCTTGCGTTCGCCGCCGTACAGCACGTCGGCCAGCGCCAGCGCCGTTTCCGTCTTGCCGATGCCGGACGGGCCGACGAACAGGAACACGCCTTTCGGCTTGTCGGGGTCGTCCAGGTTGGCGCGCGCCGTGCGCACGCGCTGCGCCACCGCCTCGATCGCGTGGGGCTGGCCCAGCACGCGCTCCTGCAGCAAATCTTTCAGCCGCAGCACGGTCTTGAGTTCATCCTTGACCATTTTGCCCAGCGGGATGCCGGTCCAGCCGGCGACGATTTCCGCCACCACGTGGCCGTCGACCTGCACCGGCACCAGCGGCGTCTCGCCCTGCAGCGACGCCAGTTCGGCCTGCAGCGCCAGCAGCTCGCGCCCCTGCCCCGCGTCGGCCGGCGTGCCGTCCTCGAGCTGGCGGCGGATCGCCTGGATCTGTTCCGACAGCGTCTTTTCGCTGTCCCAGCGCGCGGCCAGCTGCGCGTGCTCCTGCGTGGCGGCGCCGCGTTCGGCGTCGAGTAGCTGCAGCCGCGCGCCATGGCGGGCGCCGCCGCTCTCCTCGCGCGCCAGGGCCGATGCTTCCGCATCGATGCGCTCGCGCCGGCGCGCCACGCTGTCGAGCAGGGCCGGCGTGGCGCTCTGCCCCAGCGCCACCCTGGCGCAGGCCGTATCGAGCACGCTGATGGCTTTGTCCGGCAGCTGGCGGCCCGCGATGTAACGGTGCGACAGGCGCACGGCCTCGGTGATGGCCTCGTCGAAGATGCGCACCTTGAAATGCTGCTCCATCAGCGGCGCCATGCCGCGCAGCATGGCGCATGCCAGTTCTTCGCTCGGTTCCTCGATCTTGACGACCTGGAAGCGGCGCGCCAGCGCGGCATCCTTTTCAAAATATTTTTTGTATTCGCCCCAGGTGGTGGCGGCAATGGTGCGCAGCTCGCCGCGCGCCAGCGCCGGTTTCAGCAGGTTGGCCGCATCGTTCTGGCCGGCGCTGCCGCCGGCGCCGATCATCGTGTGTGCCTCGTCGATGAAGAGAATGATGGCGTGCGCGCTCTTGCCCACTTCAGCGATGACGTTTTTCAGGCGGTTCTCGAACTCGCCCTTGACGCTGGCGCCGGCCTGCAGCAGACCCATGTCCAGCGTATGGATCTCCACGCCCCGCAGGATGTCGGGCACGTCGCCCTGCACGATGCGCAAGGCCAGGCCCTCGACCACGGCCGTCTTGCCGACCCCGGCCTCGCCCGTCAGGATGGGATTGTTCTGGCGCCGCCGCATCAGGATGTCGATCGCCTGGCGAATTTCCATGTCGCGCCCGATCACGGGATCGACCTTGCCGGCGCGCGCACGCGCCGTCAGGTTGACGGTGAACTGGTCCAGCGCCGGCGTTTTCGACGCCGCCGCCGCGCCGGCCAATTCCCCAACGGGATCGCCGCCGGCATCGCTCGCTTCCTCCTGCCCTGCGGCCGCCACGCCGGCTTCCTGCGAACCCTCGGTCAGCTTGTCGAGCCCGTGCTTGATCTCGTCGAGCTTGAATTCATGGAACAGCGCCGAACCCCGGTAAGCCAGCTGCGCCAGTTCCGGCTCGGTCAGCAGCGCCTGCAGCAGGTGACCGCTGCGGATGCTCACCTGCCGCCCGGCCCGCAAATCGAGCGAAGCGATCAGCCAGGCATGCTCGAACAGCTTCGGCAGGCGCACGGAAAACACGGGCGTGCGCGTGTTGCCCGTCTGCAGGCGCGCCACTTCGGCGCGCAAATCCGCTTCCAGCATGCTCACGCTGACGCCGCTACTGCGGGCAATCAGCACGAAATCGCTGCGCGGCTGCTCCAGCAACGCGAGGAAGACGTGCTCCAAGTCGACTTCATACTGCCCCAGGCCGACACAAAGGCTGGCCGCGCGCGTGGCGGCCGTGCGGCAGGTGTCGTTCAACTTGCTGATCAATGTTTTCAGGTTGATGCTCATGGGGAGGCGGTCCTTGTCGGGTGATGGTTGGCGAAATCGGTGAAGTGGCGCGCTCAAGCCAGCGCATGCAGTTCATAGCGGACATCGGCGCGGTCGCGCGCCTCGCCGCCGGTGATCAGAAAACTGTCCCAGCCCAGCCGCCCGCCGCTGCCCGGCACTGCCAGCGCAATGCCCTGCACGTCGGCGGCGCGCAGCACCAGCTGCACTTCGTATTCCAGGGTCAAGCCGGTAAACATGGCGAGCATCTTCTCGAGCGCGAGGGCGGCCGCGCCGCCCGGCAGGAACGCGTCGAAGTGGCAGCGTGCCAGCGGGCCGATGGTCAGCCGCAGGCGCAGGTCGCGCTGCCACACGCGTGCGCCGACCATGGCGGTGGCGCCCAGCAAGGCGTTGCTGCCGCCCAGCGTGCTTTGCTGCTCGCGCGGCACGTCGTACCAGCAGCCGACAAACTGGCTGACGGCGATGCGCTGGCCGAAATACTCGGACAGCACCTGGCCGATCAGCACGGCAGACGGCGGCCGGTGGCGCATGGCGGCGGCGAAAAAACCCACCGATTCATCGAGCACGCCGGCGCCGTCCCCGGCCAGGCGCTGGCGCAGCGAGGCGTTGCCCAGTCCCGCCAGCGACAGCAGCAGCGGCAGGAACTGGTCCTTGCCGTCGAGCTGGTATTTGAGCTCGAGCCGGTACTTGCGCCACGCTTCATAGAACAGGGCCAGGGCACGGTTCGAAAACGTGTCGAGGAAGGCGCGCGGCCCCTCGTCCTTTTCATACAGCTGGTGCGTGGCGATGCGTTCCGTATAGTGCAGCGGCAGCGCGCCGGCGACGCCGAGAAAGCCCATGAAGGCCGGCGTGACGCGCACGTATTTCAGCTGCCCGCCGCGCAGCGCCGCGCCCAGGGCGCTGGCGTCTGTCGCCAGTTCGCGCGGTTCGGGCGCCAGCGCTTCGAGCTGGCTGGGGGCGAAGTCGAGCGAGATGGAATTCTGGAAGCGCAGGAAACTGGCCACCGCATCATCGTGCGGCAAGCCATTGCGCCTGAGCCACAGCTCCAGCATGCGCACCGCCTGGAAGTACTGGAAGCGGCACGGCTGGGCAAACAGGCGCTCGATTACACTAGGCTCGAATCGCCGCTGCGTGGTTTGCATCGCCACAGCTCCTCTCCTGATTTTTTGGCCAGCACCACCAGCTGCGTGAAGCTGTTCGCATGCACATACAAGCCCAGGAAGCACTCGATCACGTGCGCAAAGGCGTGGATGCCGCTGCCGACGAAGGCCTCTTCGTCTATCGTCAGCCGCACTTCGACGCCGCGCACCAGGCAGGCGAAGGGATTGCCCGGCAGCCAGGCATTGACGGCCTGGTGGGCGATGGCGGTGATGCCGCGGATTTGCCGCTGCGACGTGGCCGAGCGCGGCAAATCGTACAGGGTCAGCATTTCCTGGAACGCTTCCAGGCCGCTGCCGGCCAGCGACAGGTGATTCAGCGACAGATGCGAAATCAGACGCCAGTGGGCGCCACGTCCCCGTTCGAAACGGTGCGACTCGCTGGGTTTGCGCAGCAGGCTGATGCTGCGCACGCTGGAACCGCCTTCGAGGAACAGGTCGCCGCCGTGCAAGCCGTAGGTCAGCTGCGCCGGCAAGTCGCGGTTGGTGCAGCTCAGCTCCAGGCTGAGCGTGTCCGTTTCCACGGCGGCCGGATCGAAATCGATGTCGACGATCGAGATCTGCGTTTCGTAGCCGGGACTCTTGCCGGCGATGATCTCGTCGCGCCGCATGACCCAGTAGTGGCCATCCCTGGCCGGCGACTCGCCATGACGCAGCGAATAGAACGGACGGAATTCCACCACGGATTCGCCCTGCGGCGTCTGCCGCACCAGTTTGACCGAGTCGATGGACTGCACCTCGAACGCATAGGCGCGGCGCGCATCGGCCAGCACGGGATAGCTGGCGGCCGTGTGCGTGAGGCGGATAGGCTCGCCGCGCTGGCGGAACAGGTTGACCACCGGCGTGCAGCCCAGCAGCAGGTTGTGCGTGTTCATCGTCCCCAGCAGGCGCGCCGTGTTCGAATCGGTGCGCAGGCCGCTCAGCGCCAGGTGCAAGGTGATGCGGCGGCAGCCGGCCGGCAGCGCGGCGCACAGCGCGCCGAGGTCGATGTCGAAAAAATTGAATTTCTCGGGAAAGCAGAAATACTCGGTCAGCAGCCGGTAGGCCGGATGCGAGCGGGCAGAAAACGGGATCAGCGCATCGTCCTCGGCAAAGCCGGCGCTGCGCACGGGAATGCCGTCGAGCGGGACCCAGCTGCCGCTGCCGTCCGCCTCCGCGTAAGCTTTCACGGTGCGCATGAACAGGGCGTCGCGCAGCGCCGCGCAAAACGAAGGCTGGCCATCGATGAACACGCGCAGCGAGGCCAGTCCCAGCTGGCCCAGCGCCAGCTGGGCGGCGCTCGACTCGATGGTGATGCGTACGCCCGAGGTGGCATTCGCCGGCAGCAGCACCTGTTCCGGCGCCTCGATGATGGCGCAAAACGCCGCGTGCGTGAGCGCCAGCGGCGCCACCGTCACGGGGTAGGCCGTGCGGAAGGTGCAGGCCACGCCTTTCACGGGACGCGTCGTCAGCTCCGTGCCGCGGGCGATTTCGGCAGGCGCCGTCAGCTGCGCCGCCGCGGCGCCGCTATCCATGCGCGCGATCGAACACGAGGGAAACGGCCGCAGGTAATGCGGGTACAGCACTTCGAACAGCGCTTCGGTAAACTCGGGATAATCGTCGTCGATGCGTTTCGAGATGCGCGAATTGAGCAGCGCGAACGACTGGATCATGCGCTCGATGTGCGGGTCCTCGCACACCTCGCCGCCCATCAGCAGGCGGCCGGCGATCTTCGGGTAGCGCTCGGAAAACTCGCGCGAATAGCGGCGCAGGAAACCCAGTTCGCGCTCATAGTAGGGCAGCAATTCTTCCAAGGTCAGGCTCCCGTGGACGCGGCGCGGCGCCCTTTGCTGATCGTGTAATGCAGGCTGGAAGGCTGCAGGATGGCGTCGAAGCTGACCGGTTCGTGCGCCGCATGCACCACCAGCAATGCGCTGATGGCGAAATTGAGGCGGTTGATCGAGCCCTCCTCGATTTCCAGCGATGCGCGCACCTGGCGCAAGCGCGGCTCGTGGCGGGCGATGGCCTTTTCCAGGCACTGGCAGATATGGGCACGGTCGTCCGTGCTCGACAGGCTAAGCCCGGCGAAATCGTTCAAGCCGTACGTGATGATCGACTTGCCGCACTCGGGAAAGGGTTTGAGCAGCGCCTCGGGCAGCACGGCGCGCGTGTTGAGCAGCGCTTCGAGATCGCGCGCCACGGTGTCCTTCAAATCCTCGAGCGAGAGGCGCGAGACGGTGCCGCTGGAGGCGCCGTGCACGGGCGTATCCATCAGGCGGTCGAACAGGCCCGGCGTAAAACCTTTCATGGGCTTTCCGTTTCATGGGTGGCGTGGACACTGCGGCCGGCGGCCAGGAAAACCAGCGGCGGCAGCGCGCCGCTGGCGTACGCGGTCGGATACGATCAAGCCGTCTTGTTGGCCGACAGGTCCCAGCCGCCAGAGGTGTTACCGCCCGAACCGCCACCCACTTTTTGCTGGGTGTACTTCCACTTGACCTTCGAATACTTGAGCGCCAGGTCTTCGCCGAGAATGTCGCCCGCGGCCACCGATGGCGCCACGCTGCTGATCATCACGTTCTCCAGTTCGATTTCGAAGTACTTGATGCGTTCGCCCTGGCCATCGGCGCGCAGGAACTCGAGCTTGGCTTTCGGGATGGTCTTGCCGGAGGAGCAAGTTTGCAGCAGCAAGGGGCTGGCGAGATCGGCCATCTTGGCGATGACGATATCCTTGTGCTCGGTACGTTCGGCGGTATGGCCGCCACCCGTCGAGGCGGTCGCCGATTTGGGTTGCAGCACTTGCCACTGGACCGACTTGCATTCGATCCAATCCTTGTGGCTGTTATCCGTGGATTCGCCCTTGATGCCATCAATTTGCAAGTATACGTCGATTGCCATGTTATTCCTTTCAATAGTGTAAAGAAAAATACATTACGATTTGGTCGACTGCGGAAGCTCCGCGACCAAACGGAGTGAAACGGACAATTCGTCCAGCTGGAAATGCGGACGCAAAAAGGACACGGCGCGGTACACGCCGGGCCGGCCCGGCACTTCCGCCACCTGCACCGAAGCTTCGCGCAGCGGAAACTGGGCTTTCTGTTCCTGGCTGGCGTTATCGTCGAGCAGCACGTACTGCGTCAGCCAGCGGTTGAGGAAATCTTCCACGTTGGAGGCGGCGGCAAAGCTGCCGATCTTGTCGCGCATCATGGCCTTCATGTAATGGGCGATGCGCGAGACGGCAAAGATGTATTGCAGCTGCGCCGACAGCACGGCGTTCGCGTTGGCCGCGTCCGTATTGTATTTTTTCGCCTTCTGCGCCGACTGGGCACCGAAAAACGCGGCATAGTCGGTGTTCTTGCAGTGCACGAGCGAGATGAAGCCCAGGTCGCTCAATTCCTTTTCGCGGCGGTCCGTGATGGCGATTTCGGTCGGGCATTTCAGCGCCACCTCGCCCTCGTCCGTCTTGAAGGTATGCGTCGGCAAGTCTTCCACCAGGCCGCCCCCTTCCACGCCGCGGATCGCCGCGCACCAGCCGTAATCCTCGAAGGCGGCCGTCAGCTTGGTGCCGAAAGCGTAGGCGGCGTTGCACCACAGGTATTTCTGGTGATCGGTGCCATCCACGTCCTCGACGAAATTGAAGCCGTCGACGGTGGCGCCATCGAGCGGATTGAACGGCAGCCGGCCCAGGAAGCGGGGCAAGGTCAGCCCCACGTAGCGCGCGTCTTCCGATTCGCGCAAGGATTTCCACTTCGCATACTCGACCGTATCGAATACCTTGGCCAGGTCGCGCGGTTTGCCCAGGTCGCTGTAGCTTTCCAGGCCAAACAGTTCCGGCGACGCGGACGAGATGAACGGCGCGTGCGCGGCGGCGGCCACATGCGACATCTGTTCGATGAAATACATGTCTTCGGGCTGGCGGCTGAATTCGAAGTCGCCCAGCAAGGTGCCGAACGGCGCGCCGCCAAAGGTGCCGAATTCCTCTTCGTAGACCTTCTTGAACATGGTCGACTGGTCGAACTCCAGCGCGCTCTGGAAATCCTTGACCAGTTCGCGCTTGGTCGCGTTCATCAGCTTGATTTTCAGGTTCGTGCCGGTGGCCGTGTTCTTCACCAGGTAATGCAAGCCCGTCCAGCTGCTTTCCAGCTTCTGGAATTCGGGCGCGTGCATGATGGCGCTGAGCTGCGCGGAAATGAGCTGGTCCAGTTCGGCCACGCGGGCGTCGATGGTGGCGGCCAGGTTGTTCGACACCACCACCGTGCCATCCATGACCTGGCTGACCAGTTCGGAAATGAGATCCTTGGCGCGGGCGTGTTCGACGCTGGACTTGGCCACCTTGCTCTGCTCGACGATCTGGTCGAGCAAGTCGATTTCGGCGGTGCCGGCAGCGCTCAATGCGGGGGTCAGTTGTGCGGACATATCAATCTTTCCTGACGTGGGAATGTTGTTCCAGCTGGGCCAGTTTTTCCGTGCTGTTGAGCACGTCATTCAGGATGTCTTCCAGCTTGTCGTTGCCGGCCAGCTTGTTGCGCAGGTCGGCCAGCTTGGTGCGCGCCTCGAGCAGCTTGCGCAGCGGCTCGACCTGCTCGACCACCGCTTCCGGGCGGAAATCGGCGATCGAGCGGAATTTCAGCTCGACGCCGAACTGGCCGCCACCGGCGCCCAGTTCATTGGGCACGCGATAGGTGGCGCGCGGCTCGATGCCCTTCATCACTTCATCGAAATTGTCGCGGTCGATATCGACGAACTTGCGGTCCTTCAGGCGCTTCTGCTCGAGTTCCGAATTGCCGCCGAAATCGCCCACCACGCCCACCACGAAGGGCAGCTCCTTGTTTTCGATGGCGTCGCCGATCTCGACGTCATAGGTCATCTGCACGCGTGGCGGGCGTACCTTTTGCAAGCGCTTCTGCACACTATCTTTTTTCGACATGACATCCCCTTCCCAAATGTTGGCGGCATCGGCGATGCGCCTGTTGAACTGCGGCGTACCTGTGCCTGGCTGACTACTTCAGGGCATTGAATGGATTGGCGCTGCCCTCATCGGCAGCGCGCTTGCTTGGCTGCTTGCGGGCTTGGCGCACGGGCGGCTTGTCCGGCGGCGGCACCAGCACGGTTTCGCCGAGGCTCTCGCGCAGCAGCTTGGCCAGATCCTGCGATTCCGCGCGCAGCGGACCGGACAGGTTGTTCTGGCGGCTCAGGTCAGCCAGCGCCCGCGTCGACAGGCGCAGTCCGCTGATGGCGATCACGCTGTTGGCCAGCTTGTCGGCAGGATCGCGCACCAGCACTTCCTGGGCATTGAGAATGGCTTCGCCATACTGGCCCGCATCGTAGCGGCTTTGCGCCATGCGTACCCAGGGCTGCTTGTCGGCGGGCGCGGCGGCGGCGGCCTCCTGCCACAGCGCCAGCGCCGCCGCCTTGTTGCCCGTATCCACCGCCTGCGTGGCCTTGGCCATCAGCTCCTCCAGCGTCGGCGGCGCCACGACGGTTGGCGGTTTGGCCACCGGCGCCGTACTGCAGGCGCCGAGGGCAAAAGCACAGGTGATAACGGCAAGAGTGCGTAGCGAAACCGAGCGTGTCATGTTGAGCGTTCCTTCAAAAAAGAAGACCGTTTTTGACGACTGAAAAGTTGCTTTTTATAGTTGTTAATTGTTTATTTTTCGGAGCGTAGCATGATTTGAAAATTTACTGCGTTCAATAGAAAATACGCGAAAACTCACACTACTGAGGCTAAAAACGTACAGTACGCACCATTCCTCAAGATAATGTTAAGGTTCTTGCAGTTGCGAAAAAAGCACCAAGTTGCGCGATGCGAAGCATGTTTTTCAGTCGCCGCCGCGCGCCTCACTGTGTCTGGCATAGAGGGCAATTCATGAGCATGGCAAACAAATTGTTATGGGGCGAAGGCCTGTTCCTGCGGCCCCAGCATTTCCAGCAGCAAGACCAGTACCACGAACAGCGCCTGCACGAGAGCGTCAAGGCATTGCACCCGTATGCGTGGGGGGTGAACCAGCTGCAGATCGACCGCGATGCGCTGGCCAACAACAGCTTGCGCCTGCTGGAACTGTCGCTGGTCTTCCAGGACGGCGAAATCTACAATGCGGCCGGCGGCGATGAACTGCCCGAGGCGCTCGACCTGGGCAACTTGCCGTCGTCGCTGCAATCGGTGACCTTCCACGCCGCCTTGCCGGCCTTCAAGCCATTCGGCGGCAACTTCGCCGCCAGCGGCCAGTCCAACAACGCGGCGCGCTACGCCCAGGCCAATCTCAGCACGCCGGACCTGTACACCCAGGCCGCGCAGGCCGAACTGACCTACCTGAAAAAAACCCTGCGCCTGGTGGCCGATTCCGAACCGCGCGATTCCTACGTCAGCTTCCCCCTGCTGCGCCTGCGGCGCCTGTCGACGGGCGGCTTCGAGCAGGATCCGGCCTTCGTGCCCCCCAGCCTGTCCATCCGCAGCGCGCCCCTGCTGTTCCTGCAATTGCGCCGCCTGATCGACGCGCTGCAAGCCAAGGTCAATGCGCTGTACGGGCATCACCGCGAGCCGAGCAAGAGCGTGATCGAATTCCGCTCGGGCGACATGTCCTCGTTCTGGCTGCTGCATACGGCCAGCGCGGCCTACGCCTCGCTCAGCCACTACTACCATCATCCGGCGCTGCATCCGGAGCGGCTGTACGAACAGCTGCTGGCCCTGGCGGGCGGCTTGATGACATTTTCAAGAAGCCATGCGCTGGCCGACCTGCCGCCATACCGGCATGCCGATCCCGGCCCGCCGTTCGCCCAGCTGCACGCCATGATCCGCGAATTGCTCGACACCGTGATCTCGTCGAAATACTTCGCCATCGCGCTGACGGAAACCAAGCCGTCCTACCACCACGGCAAGCTGGACTCGGAAAAGATCGACGCCAAGACGGCGTTCTACCTGGGCGTGTCGGCCGACATGGCCGGTGTGGAACTGGTCGACGTGGTGCCGCTGCGCTTCAAGGTGGGCGCGCCGGACGACGTGGAAAAGTTCGTCCTGTCCGCCCTGCCCGGAGTGCGCCTGCAGCACGCGCCGCAGGTGCCGGCCGCCGTGCCGGTGCGCCCCGACATGTTTTACTTCACCATCGAGGCCAAGGGCCAGATGTACGAACGCATGCTGCAGGCGCAGTCGCTGCTGGTCTATGTCCCTTCCGGCATGCGTGAACTGAAACTCGAACTTGTCGCCGTCACTTCCTGAGGTCCAACGATGCATTCCAGCGCTCCTCCTTCCCTGATGTCCGGCGGCCAGGCCGCCTATGCCTCCAGCATGGCTGCCGGTCCCGGCACGGAACACACCTTGATGGACCTGATGTACGACGGGTTTTACGCCCTGTTCATGCTGAAGAACGGCAGCGGGCCGCAAGACAATGCCGATTTCATCAGCAAGATGACGCACTTCCTCGATGAGTTCAGCCGCGGCGCGAAAAAACAGGGCGCGTCGGCGGACGATATCGACGCCGCAAAATATGCGTTCTGCGCAGCCGTCGATGAAATCATCCTGCGCTCGCCCTACAGCATCCGCGACGAATGGGCACGGCGGCCGTTGCAGCTGGTGCTGTTCGGCGACCAGCTGGCCGGCGAAAACTTCTTCATCCGCCTCGAAGCGCTGCGCGCGCGCGGCAGCGCGCACCTGCAGGCGCTCGAGGTATTCCACATGTGCCTGCTGCTGGGTTTCCAGGGCCGCTACATCCTGGAAGGCCCGGAAAAACTCAACTACCTGACGGCGCGCCTGGGCGACGAAATCGCCCAGATGAAGGGCAAGAAAACCGGCTTCGCCCCGCATGCGGAGCGGCCCGACCAGATCATCCACAAGCTGCGCAACAACGTGCCTCCATGGGTGCTGTGTTCGGTGTTCGCCCTGATCTGCGCGCTGGGCTACCTGGGGCTGCGCACCATGCTGGCCAAGCAGACGGAAGCGCAGATCAATGCCTACAACGACATCGTCAAGCTGGCGCCGCGCGTGGCCAACCTGAGCATTACCCTGCCGTGATGGGCGGCGCACAACAAGCCCCCGCCGACACGGGCCAGTTCGGCACCGGCCTGAGCCAGCATGCGCGGCTCATCACCCTGGCCACGGCGCAGCAGTCGGGGCAGCCGGAATCGCTGATGGCGGAACAGTTCGAGGGCCGCGAGGCCGTCAATGAACTGTTCCGCTTCGAAGTCGATGCCCTGAGCACTGCGGCCAGCCTGGACCTGGCCTCCTTCATCGGCGAGGAAATGACGCTGTGCCTGCTTCAGCCCGACGGTAGCCAGCGCGCCTGGCACGGCATCTGCACCGATTGCGCCTGGCTGGGCGCCGACGGCGGCGTGGCGCGCTACCGGCTGCGCCTCGAACCGGCCCTGGCCCTGCTGCGGCTGCGCCGCGACAGCTATATTTTTCAGGACAAGCATGCGCGCGACATCGTCACCGAGCTGCTGGCCGACTACCCGCAGCTGCGCTTCGAATTCGACGTCAGCCAGGCGCTGGCCACGCGCGCCATCTGTACCCAGTACCGCGAAAGCGACTTCGATTTCTTCGCGCGCCTGCTGGCCGCCGAAGGCCTGAGCTGGCGTTTCGAGCACGACCAGCCTGGCGGCGCGCAGGAAGGCGGCGACGGCCAGGCGCAGGCCAGGCACAAACTGGTGATCTTCGACAGCAAGGCCACGGCGCCGCAGACGCCGGGCGGCGCCGACATGCGCTTTCACGGCGTGCGCGCCACCGATACGGACGACGCCATCGACCGCTTCGGCGCGCGCCGCCAGGTGCAGTCGAATGCCGTCAGCATCAGCAGCTGGCACCCGGAACAGGTGACGGCGCCCGCCGCCGAGCAAGTCTCCAGCCTGGAGGCCGGGCAATTGCCGCAGCTGGCCGTGTATGACGGCGCCGGCGAGCGCCTGCATGCCGACCGCGCGGCGGCGGGGCCGCACAGCGAGCGCATGCTGCAAGCGCTGGAACTGGACAACAAGCAGTTCGACGGCGCCGGCGCCGTGCGCCGCCTGGCCGCCGGCCACGCCATGCGCCTGCTGCAGCACGAGCAGCATGCCGATGGCGCCAACGCATTCACCGTGCTGTGGGCCGAGCATCAGGCGCGCAACAATGCGGGACCGGCCGGCGCCAGCCTGGGCGGCATGCTGTCGCAGCTGGCCAGAACGGCCGGCCTGGGCGGCGTGGCCGACTGGATCGCCGGCCAGATCGAACCGGGCACCTACCGCAACCGCTTCGGCTGCGTGCGCGCCAGCGTGGCCATCGTGCCGCGCGCCACCGCCGCGCGCGCACCGGCCGTGGCGCTGGGTCCGCAGACGGCGCTGGTGGTGGGTCTGGCCGACAGCGTGGCCACCACAGGCCGCGACCATCAGGTGCGCATCCAGTTTGCCTGGCAGCGCGGCAGCGCCGCCAATCCGGGCGGCCTGGCGCACAACACCGACCAGCAGGGCAACGCGCCCGGCAACGAGGCGTCCGGCGCGTGGGTGCGCGTGGCCGAAGCGCTGGCCGGCCCGAACTGGGGCTCGCAATTCACGCCGCGCCTGGGCACGGAAGTACTGGTCGATTTCATCGAAGGCGACATGGACCGCCCGCTGGTCGTCGCCCAGCTCTACACGGGCAGCGACACGCCGCCGTATGCGGCCGGCGAGGAGTCGGGCGTCAACCATGCAGGCGTCCTGTCGGGCATGCACAGCCACAATTTCGACGGCGCCGGCTACAACCAGTGGGTGCTCGACGATACCCAGGGCCAGCTGCGCACCCGGCTCGCTTCGAGCAGCGCCGCCACCGAGCTCAATCTGGGCTACCTGGTGCAGCAAGACGCCACCACGGCGCAACGGGGCAGCTACCGCGGCAGCGGCTTTGAATTGCGCACCGATGCCTGGGCCATGCTGCGCGCCGGCGAAGGCATGCTGATCTCGACCACGGCGCGCGCGCGCCAGGGCGCCGGCGTGGCGTCGAGCCAGCTCGACACGAAGGAAGCGCTGGCCCTGCTGCGCGGCGCCTGTGAGCTGAGCAAGACGGTGGCGACGTCGGCAAACCAGCAAAAAGCCCTCGTCAGCAAGGATGCGAACCAGGCGCAGCTGGACATGGCGGCGCAGATCGACCCGCAGCAGGATGGCAAGTACCAGGCCGCAGTCGGCGGCCAGGAAGCCAGCAAGGCGGGCAGCGGCACGCGCGCGCCCGATACGGCGCAGCCCGTGGAACGCTACGCCCAGCCGCTCGTGCTGATGGAGTCGCCCAGCAGCATCAACTGGGCCACGCCCGCTTCGACCGTGCTGTTCGCGGGCCAGCAGCTGCACTGGACGGCGCAGGCCGACCTGCACATGATGGCCGGCCAGACGGTCGCCTCGGTGGCAGCCAACGCGGCCACGCTGTTCAGCCAGGAAGGCGGCATCAAGGCTGTCGCGGGCAACGGCCCCGTCTCGCTCGAAGCGCATACCGACCAGCTGGAAATCCTCGCCGATCAAGCCATCACGGTGATCTCCGTGAGCGACAGCATCGACATCAAGGCCAACCAGAAGATCGTCCTGCAGGCGGGACAATCGTCGATCACGCTCGAGGGCGGCGACATCACCTTCCGCTGCCCGGGCCATTTTACGGTCAAGGGCGGGCAGCATGTCTTCAATGGCGGCGCCAGCGCCGCCGCCGGCCTGCCGCCGCTGCCCGACAGCCGCCTGAAACTGTTCGACGAAGGCTTCGTGCTGAAAGACCGCGACACGGGCGAACTGATGCCGCGCCAGCCCTACCGCATCAAGCGCGCCGATGGCAGTATCGAAACGGGCATGACGGACGCCAGGGGCTTGACCCACGTCGTGGCCGCCGCCGCCGTCGAAGCGCTCGTGATCGAACTGCTCAAATCGCCGGGCCAGTTGCCCGAGACGCCGGACAGCCCTGCGCCCGCGCCTGCCCCCGCGCCAGACACGCGCGCCAAGACGCCAGCGCGCGGCACGACGGCCAAGGCGCCGCCCAAGCCCGAGCCGAAATTCAAGGAAACGGGTACGTCGAGCACCAGCCCCGTCGACAACAAGCAGCGCAAGGAAGTGCTGATCAAGCGCCCCGCCTGCTGGATCGACGACTATGAAAAGGAGATCGACGTCTCCAGCGTGCCGCGCTACAACAACACCTTCGGCGCCAATGGCGCGCCGCATAACTATTTCGACACCGTGCGCTACAAGATCTACGTGCCCGTCAAGTCGAATACCAGCATCATCGCCGAATTGCGCGTCAAGGTGGTGACGGTGCTGTCGGCCGAAGACCAGGCGCTGGAAGACCGCGAGAAAGGCACCCCACAGGCCGCCACACGAGCCAAGCAGCGCGCCGCCGTCATCAAGTACGTCAAGGAAGTCGCCAGGACGGGCCTGGAACAACACTGGAACAATAAATTCCGCATGGAGATCGTCGATCCGGAATGCGGCACGCGCGTACTGCCCATCGTCTACCGCGTGGAGTACGTGGAAAGCAGGGAGCACTACACCATGCAGATCCACAAGCGCTACGACCGCGAAGGCGTGACCGGCACCGTGATCGACGTATCGATGGCCACCAACGGGCAAACCCATGCGCATGAATTCGGCCATTGCTATGGCATACCGGACGAATATTCCTATGTCGACGGCGATGACGAAACCGTCAAGTACATGAAGCCAGACGGCAGCTGGGATGCGCCCGTGCCGGCCCTGGCGGACGGCACGGAACCGGACCCGGCAGTGGCCAACATCATGAGTGCCTACGGCTCCGTGATTGTCCTCAAGCGGCACGGCTGGCAAATCGCGATCGAAGTGCAAGAATTGCTGCGGGCGAAAATAGGACGGAAAATCAAATGCGATATCATCCTCAATGGCTCGTGACCGGGCTGTTTGCAACCTCCCTACACCTCACAGGACACGCCATGCCGAACGACGTACTTTCCGTCAGCGCCCATTGCCTCGACAACCCGGCCTGCATTTTCACGGGCAGCGACATGCGCATCGAGGTCGTCATCAAGAATACCGGCACCGCGGCCGTCGGCTATCCGCTCGACTACATCCAGCAGCGCGGACCCAACCTGCGCCTGATCGACAACGTGAGCGAACAAAGCCAGGTCCTGAAGACGAGCCTGGCGGACCATGCGCTCAAGCGCGCCTTCACCACCATCGCGCCGGGGCAGTCGGTGGCGCTGCAAACCATCATCAAGCATACGGAGCTGCTGCTGTTCCGCAAGGAATTCGTCGATGTGACGGCTGAAATCGGCGTCTCGGCGGGGATCCGGACGGCTGGCAGCGAGGAAGCGCTGCCCTTCAAGGGAGGGACAAGCTTGAAGATTATTGGCAGGGATACGCTGGAGCGGGAGGCGAAGCGGTGATGTTTGTCCTCTGGGTGATGCCGGGGGGACTGCGTGATGCTGGCTATGCTGGCTGTGGGAGGCGATGCGTAGGCGCTGGCCGCTACGGCTTGAGATGAGGGGACGGCGCTGGCCGCTGCGCGGCCAGCGGGGCCGCGCGGGGCGCGGCAGAATGGCGATTCGAATAGCCTCGCGCCCCTTAGGGCGCTCCGTCTTCGAATCCCACCGTTCCGTCCAGACAAATAAAAAAGCCTCCCGCAGGGGAGGCTTTTTTATTTGATTCTGGCGGAGACGGTGGGATTCGAACCCACGATACAGGTATAAGCCGTATGCATCCTTAGCAGGGATGTGCCTTCGGCCACTCGGCCACGTCTCCTAGCTGATTACTCAACTATGTCTCTGTAGCTAACTGCGCTGCAGCGACGAACGTCATAATATCGATTGCCCCCCCTTTGGTCAAGGGCGCGGGGCAATATTTTTGGATATTTAAGCTTTTTCCAGCTCGAACGCTTTATGCAGCGCACGCACGGCCAGTTCCATGTACTTTTCATCGATCAGCACGGAGATCTTGATCTCGGAAGTGGAGATCATCATGATGTTGATGCCCTCTTCCGACAAGGTACGGAACATTTGCGATGCGACGCCAACGTGGCTGCGCATGCCCACGCCGACGACGGACAGTTTCGACACTTTCGCGTCGCCCGTGATGCTGGCCGCGCCCAGCGATTCGCGGTTCGCTTCCAGCACGGCCAGCGCGCGCGTGTATTCGCCGCGCGAGACGGTGAAGGTGAAGTCCGTTTTACCGTCGACCGACTGATTCTGTATGATCATGTCGACTTCGATGTTCGCGTCCGCCACCGGTCCCAGGATATGGTATGCCACGCCTGGACGGTCGGGCACGCCGAGCACGGTGATTTTGGCTTCATCGCGGTTGAAGGCGATGCCGGAGATGACTGCTTGTTCCATGTTTGTATCTTCCTCAAACGAAATCAGGGTGCCTGAATTGGCTTCTATTTCCAGCGGCAACATCGGGTCGGTCAGCGACGACAGCACGCGCGTGGGAACGCGGTAGTTGCCGGCGAATTCCACCGAACGCGTTTGCAGCACTTTGGAGCCCAGCGAAGCCAGTTCCAGCATTTCTTCAAAGGTGATGGTCTTCAGGCGGCGCGCCTCGGAGACCACGCGCGGGTCGGTCGTGTAGACGCCGTCGACGTCCGTGAAGATCAGGCATTCGGACGCCTTCATGGCGGCGGCGATCGCCACGGCCGAGGTGTCGGAACCGCCACGGCCCAGGGTCGCGATGTTGTCGTGTTCGTCGACGCCCTGGAAACCGGTAATGATGACGATCTTGCCCGCATCAAGGTCGCGTTTGACTTTTTCGTCATCGATCGACTGGATGCGTGCCTTGGTAAAGGCGGAATCGGTCTTGATCGCGACTTGCCAGCCAGCATAGGATACGGCTTGTTTGCCGATCGCCAGCAGTGCCATCGACAATAGGCCGACGGACACTTGTTCGCCTGTCGAGGCGATCATGTCAAGTTCACGGGGATCGGGTTGATCCATGATTTCCTTGGCCAGTCCAATCAGGCGGTTGGTTTCGCCCGACATGGCGGATGGCACCACCACGATTTGATGCCCAGCGTCGTGCCACTTGGCAACGCGCTTGGCGACATTCTTGATACGGTCAGTCGAGCCCATCGACGTACCGCCATATTTGTGGACGATTAAAGCCATAAGAGTGAAGTTTCCGCTCAAGAAGAATAAAAAAGGAGGGCTTTACTCTACATGCCGCAATGCAAAATAACAAGCTAAAAAGCGCATTAGCTCATACCGATTGCGCATATGGAAATAACCAATCCATGCAGTCCAGCTGGCTTGGACAGCCGCTTGGCGGCCACCCCGGGAGTGGCCGTGGCAGCTGCCCTTACGCTCAGCAGGAGAGCCAGCGCAAGGCGACGCGGGGGCGATCCAGCAGACTCAGGCAATGGCAATCGAGGCCTATACCGGCCGCAAACAGCAATTGTTGCGCCGCACAGACAAGGGGCAGGCGTTCGCGCTCCCAGGCGGGCACGTCAAACGCCTGGTAGTGGTATTTCAAGCTCTTCGTGGGACGGTTCAAGGCCAGTTTCAGGCGCTCGCCACCCTGGCGGAAATCGATGGTCAAGGTTTGAGATTGCAGCCAAGCAATATCAATACCTTGTCCGCCCTCTTCCACCGCATCGAAATGCAGCACGCCGCCATACGCGGGAAAGGCCAGGCTCGCTTCGCCCTGCCACGTAAATTCCTGGCTGGCCTTTTCCAGGCCGGGAATGCCCGCGTCGCTCTTGTCGCGCATGCCGGCCAGATCATCGAGCTTCGGCGTCAGATATAAACGGTCGCGGTGGCGCCGCACGTGGCATTCGGGATGCGTGACCAGCAGTTGCGCATCGGGCCGCGCTTCCAGCAATTGCGCCAGCATTTCCGCCAGCCACGCCGTCGACGGCATGCGCAAGCCGCGCGTGCCGAACCAGTGGCGCAGCAGGTTGTAGCAGCGGTCCGCGCTCAACTCGCGCAATTTCGCCAGCTCGATGCAGTCGCCATCGAGGCACGCCGCCAAATCCTGCGTCGCCAGTTCCGTCAGCAGGCGCTGCGCCGATTGCGCATGCTGGGCGCTGCGGGCGAAACGTTCCTGGAAACCGGGAAAGGCCTGCGCCAGCACGGGCATCACCTGGTGCCGCAGGGCATTGCGGGCAAAGCGGGGATCGTCGTTCGATTCGTCATGGATGTGCGTGATCGCATGTTTTTCCACGTAGCTTTCCAGCTGCTTGCGCGACACGGGCAGCAAGGGGCGCGCCATCACCAGGCCCGGGTTGCCCAGCAGCTCGGGCGCGCTGTTGGCGCCATCCATGCCGGACAAGCCCGCCGTGCCTGAGCCGCGCAACAATTGCAGCAACACCGTCTCGGCCTGGTCATCCTGGTGGTGGGCCGTCAGCAGCAGGCGCACGCCGTGCGCGGCGCACAGCTCGCCCAGGGCCGCGTAACGGCGCTTGCGGGCCGCCTCTTCCGTGCCCGTCTTCGCATTTTTCTCCAGGGTGACCTTGCGCGCCTCGAAAGCGATGCCCATGCCGGCGGACAATTGTTCGCAGTGGGCCAGCCACGCATCAGCATTCGGGCTCAGACCGTGGTGCACGTGAAAGGCGTGCAGAGCCACGCCGTGCTCTTGCGCCCAGGCATGCGCCAGGTGCAGCAGGGCCGAGGAATCGAGGCCGCCGCTGAGGGCGATGGCGATGGGGCCGCCCGCTGGCGGCGCGCAGGCGTCCAACGCACTGGCGAAAATGTCGGCGACGGTGGCGGTTTGTTGCTTTTTCAATCAGGACTCCGGGAATGCAAAGAGGGACAGGCTGCTAAACGGATGGTGTCGTTTAGCGGACTGTCCCTGGTGTCGTTTTAACCCAAGACCTTGAAAAGCCGGGGTCAGACCGTGAGGGTCTGACCCCAGACTCTGCCGTTGGGTTTAAATATTACTCGCTCGGCGTCGTTTCCTTGAACTTGCCGTAGCTCAGCAGTTTTTCATGGCGCGCGGCCAGCAGGTCCTTGGTTTTCATGCCCTGGAACTGGCGCAGGGTGTCGGCCAGTGCGCGTTTGAGCAAGGTCGCCATCTGTTTCGGATCGCGGTGGGCGCCGCCCAATGGTTCGTTGATAATCTTGTCGATCAGGCCCATGGCTTTCAGGCGGTGGGCGGTGAGGCCCAGCGCTTCGGCCGCGTCGGAGGCGCGCTCGGCGCTCTTCCACAGGATCGAGGCGCAGCCTTCCGGCGAGATCACGGCATAGGTCGAGTATTGCAGCATCAACACGGCATCGCCCACGGCAATGGCCAGCGCGCCGCCGGAACCGCCTTCACCGATGATGGTGGCGATCAGCGGCACTTTCAGCTCGGCCATCACGTACAGGTTGTGGCCGATGGCTTCCGACTGGCCGCGCTCTTCCGCATCGATGCCGGGGAAGGCGCCTGGCGTGTCGACGAAGGTGAAGATGGGCAAGTTGAACTTTTCAGCCACTTTCATCAGGCGCATGGCCTTGCGGTAGCCTTCCGGCTTCGGCATGCCGAAATTGCGCATGGCGCGCTCTTTCGTGTCGCGGCCCTTCTGGTGACCGATGACCATGCACGGCTGGCCGTTGAAGCGGGCCAGGCCGCCGACGACGGACAAATCGTCCGCGTAGCTGCGGTCGCCATGCAATTCGTGGAAATCGGTAAAGATTTCATTCACGTAATCCATGGTGTAGGGGCGCTGCGGGTGGCGCGCGATCTGCGCCACTTGCCAAGGGGTCAGCTTGGCGTAGATATCTTTGGTCAGCTGCTGGCTCTTCTTGGCCAGGCGGTCGATCTCTTCCGAGATGTCGACGGCCGAATCGTCTTGCACGAAGCGCAACTCTTCGATCTTGGAATCGAGTTCCGCGATCGGCTGTTCAAAATTGAGGAAAGTCGTTTTAGTCATTGTACCTCCAGGTTTTACCGGCCACGGCGCCAGGGCGCGCGGCGTCATCTATGTTTATTTTACCGTACCGGCTGCTGCGCCGGGGGCTGCATCGGGTGCGGCAGGGGCGGCTGCAGGGTCGAGACTGCGCCACAAATACCACGTCGCCACAGTGCGCCACGGTTCCCAATTGGCGGAAACTTCGCGCGCATCGCTGCGGGAAACTGGTTCGCCGGAGAAATAATTGACGCTGATGCCCTGGATCAAACCGGGGTCGTCGAGCGGCAAGACATTCGGCCGAAGCAGATTAAATATCAGAAACATCTCGGCTGTCCAGCGGCCGATGCCGCGGATTTGCACCAGCTCGGCGATGACGGCTTCGTCATCCATCTGGTCCCACTGGCTCGCGTGCACGCGCTTGGCCTTGAAATGGTCGGCCAGGTCGAGGATGTATTCGGTCTTGCGTTTGGACAAGCCGCAGGCGGACAACTGCTCGGCGCCCGCCTTCAATACTTGCGACGGCGTGCATTTCGGGCAAGCGAGCAGCAGCTTTTTCCAGGCAGCGTCGGCCGCCTTGGGCGTGATCTGCTGCCCCACCAGCGAACGGGCCAGGGTCGTAAACGGGTCGCTGTGGCCGACCAGGTGCAGGTCGCCAAATTGCGGGATGAGCTTTTTCATGATGCGGTCGCGCTTCATCAGCTCGATCTTCGCCTCTTCCCAGTAATGTGGCACCTGGATCACCTGCGCGGCTATTACCGGCGCTTCCCCGTTTTCCCTGGACGTTGGCATCATGCGCGGCGCCAGTTGGTCGAGCCGTCAGGCTTGTCTTCGAGAATGATGCCCGCTGCCAGCAAGTCGGCGCGGATCTTGTCGGACTGCGCAAAGTCGCGCGCCTTTTTCGCCGCGCTGCGCGCCGCGATGGCCGCTTCGATGCCGGCCGCTTCGTCCTGGCCGCCAGCGGCGGCGCCGACAGTTGCTTGCAGGAATTGCTGCGGCGTGCGTTCCAGCAAGCCGAACACGCCCGCCAGGCCCTTCAATTGACGCGCCAGAACCGGCGACTTGCTCTTGTTGACTTCCGTTGCCAGGTCGAACAGGGCGGCCACGGCCAGCGGCGTGTTGAAATCGTCATCCATCGCTTCGCGCACGCGCACGGCATGCGCTTCGTTCCAGTCGATGGCGCCCTCTTCCACCACCACGTCGGCCAGCGCCGTGTACAAGCGGGTCAGGGACAGGCGCGCATCATCGAGGTGCACGTCCGAGTAATTGAGGGGGCTGCGGTAGTGCGCGCGCAGGATGAAGAAGCGGATGACTTCGGCATCGAACTTTTGCAGCACTTCGCGGATGGTGAAGAAATTGCCGAGCGACTTGGACATCTTTTCATTGTCCAGGCGCACGAAGCCGTTATGGATCCAGTAATTGACGCTGGTATGGCCGAACGCGCCCTCGGATTGGGCGATCTCGTTTTCGTGGTGCGGGAATTGCAAGTCCGCGCCGCCGCCATGGATGTCGAACTGTTCACCAAGCAAGGCGCAGGACATGGCCGAGCACTCGATATGCCAGCCCGGGCGGCCCTTGCCCCACTTCGAATCCCATTTGACTTCTTCCGGCTCGGCATCCTTCGACGACTTCCACAGCACGAAGTCGAGCGGATCGCGCTTGCCCGTGTTCACGTCGACCCGTTCGCCCGCGCGCAGGTCGTCGAGCGACTTGCCCGACAGCTTGCCGTAATGGGGGAAATTGCGCACGGCATAGTTCACGTCGCCATCCGCGCCCTGGTAGGCCAGGTCCTTCGCTTCCAGCTGCTCGATCAGGCGCAGCATCTGCGGCACGTATTCGGTGGCGCGCGGCGTGTGGTCGGGCGTCAGGATGCCCAGCGCGGCCGTGTCTTCATCCATGTACTGGGTGAAACGCGTCGTCAGCTGGGAAATCGTCTCGCCGTTTTCCACGGCGCGGCGGATGATCTTGTCGTCGATGTCCGTAATGTTGCGCACATAGGTGACATCGAAACCGGACGCTTTCAGCCAGCGGTAGATGACGTCGAAGGCCATCATCATGCGCGCATGGCCGATATGACAATAATCGTAGATGGTCATGCCGCACACGTACATGCGTACCTTGCCCGCTTCCATCGGGACGAATACCTGCTTCTCGCGCGCCAGGGTGTTGTAAATCTTTAGATTGCTCATCGTACTTTGCAAGTGGAGCGGCCGCCAGCCTGGCAAAACGACAGACAGGCGCGGACACCGGGGGTGCCGCGCCACAGAACTGCCGTGTGCGCCGAGACGGGACGACCCGCTGTATTGTTGTTCTTGTTTGTTAGAATTAGGGCGTTAGCGGTCAAGTATAACATTGATAAAAACCATACTGGCCCGATATGAATCAGGTTTTTACGATGTTCAACCGAATTTTCATTTCTTTACAATTAAAGCAAGTTTAGAGAAAAATAACGATCAAGGACGCCTTCATGCAAGAAATCAAATCGAAACGCCTGTCTTTCCTGGCCCGTTTTTGCACCCTGTTTGCCGGCCTGACCCTGGGCAGCGCCGTCGTGGCAGCCGCTCCGGCGACCGCCCTCGACCCCACGCCCCACGTGGCCCTGAAAACCAGCATGGGCGAGATCGTGCTGGAACTGAACCAGGAAAAAGCGCCGCACAGCGTGGCCAATTTCTTGCAGTACGTCAAAAGCGGTTACTACAAGGGCACGGTGTTTCACCGCGTCATCGACGGCTTCATGATACAGGGCGGCGGCTTCGACAAGAACATGAAGCAGAAAGCCACCAAGGCGCCGATCAAGAATGAAGCGCAAAACGGCTTGCAAAACGTCACCTACAGCATCGCCATGGCGCGCACGGGCGACCCGCATTCGGCCACCGCGCAATTCTTTATCAACGTCAACGACAATGGCGCGCTCGACTATCCTGGCCGCGACGGTTTCGGCTACACGGTGTTCGGCAAAGTCGTCAGCGGCATGGACGTGGTCGACAAGATCAAGGCCGTGCCCGTGGCCGACAAGGGCCCGCACCAGAACGTGCCGGTCACCCCCGTGGTGATCGAATCGGCGACTTTACTCAAATCCGCGCCCGCAAAACTGTAAAATAGCGTTTTTGCGGCGCCGGCCTGCCTGGCGCCGCTGAATCAATTATTCATCCAATTTATTAAGGATCATCATGACCTCCGTCATCATCACCACCAATCTGGGCAAGATCACCGCTGAACTGGACGCCGAAAAAGCGCCGAAAACGGTTGCCAACTTCCTGGCCTACATGAAAGCCGGTCACTACGACAACACGATTTTCCACCGCGTCATCGATGGCTTCATGATCCAGGGCGGCGGTTTCGAGCCAGGCATGAAACAAAAGCCAGCCGACACCACCGTGGAAAACGAAGCCAAGAACGGCCTGAAAAACGATACCTACACGCTGGCCATGGCCCGCACGTCGGACCCGCACTCGGCATCGGCCCAGTTCTTCATCAACATCAAGAACAACAGCTTCCTCGACTATCCAGGCCAGGACGGCTGGGGCTACGCCGTGTTCGGCAAAGTCACCGAAGGCAAGGAAGTCGTCGATGCCATCCGCGCCGTCAAAACCTCGCGCGCCGGCATGTTCGCCGACGTACCAGTGACGGACGTGATCATCGAGAAGGTAGAAGCCGCGTAATCAGGCTTCAGCATCATGAATAACAGGCATTGCAGCGTTTGCGCTTTTCCATGCACATCACTTTTTGGGAGCGTTGAACGATGACAATGCCTGCCGCACTCTTTATTTCCGACCTGCATCTGCAGAGTTCGCACCCGCGCACGAGCGCGGCGTTTCTTTCTTTCCTGGAACACCATGCGCAATATGCGCAAGCGCTGTATCTATTGGGCGACCTGTTCGAATACTGGGCCGGCGACGATGATCTGGAAGACCCGTTCAATGCGCGCATGACGGCCGCCATCCGCGCCGTCAGCGATGCTGGCGTGCACGTCTACTGGATCGCCGGCAACCGCGACTTTCTTGTCGGCTCCGGCTTTGCCGCCGCCGCTGGCGCCACCCTGCTCAGCGAACCGCACGTGGCCACGATCGCGGGCCAGCGCATCGTCCTGCTGCATGGCGACGCCGAATGCACGAAAGACGTGCAATACATGGAGTTTCGCGCCATGGTGCGCCAGCCCGCCTGGCAAAAACAGTTCCTGTCCATGCCGCTGGCGCAGCGCAAGGCCATCATCGACGGTTTGCGCAAGAGCAGCCGCGAGCATAATGGCGAAAAATCCATGGACATCATGGATGTCACGCCCGATGCTGTCGCGCAAGTGTTTGCCGAACACGCGAGCACCGTCATGATCCACGGCCACACGCACCGCCCTGCCCTGCACCGGGTCGACAATACCTTGCGCTACGTCTTGCCCGACTGGGAATGCGATGTCACGCCGCCGCGCGGCGGCTGGATCGCCATCGATGCGCGCGGCAACATCACGCGCCACGACCTGAACGGCAACATCATCGACTAGGTCTGCGCCGACGGCGGCACGGGCATTTGTCCGATAGCCGGGCCCGCCTGGCCTTGCTGTAATGGCGCCATGCATACTGTTTACATCGGCACGGCCGGCTGGAGTATTTCCAGCGCCGCCGCCAGCCACTTCCCCCTCGATGGCAGCCACCTGCAGCGCTATGCGCAGGTACTGGACTGCGTGGAAATCAACAGCTCCTTCTACCGCCCGCACCAGCCCGCCACCTATGCGCGCTGGGCCGCCAGCGTGCCCGAGCATTTCCGCTTCAGCGTGAAATTGCCGCGCAGCATCACGCACGAGCGGCGCTTGCGCGATGGTGAGGCCGAACTCGATCGCTTTGCATCGGAAGTGGGGGAATTGGGAAGCAAGCTGGGCTGCGTACTGGTGCAGCTGCCGCCCAGCCTGCGATTCGAAGCGGACGTGGCTGCCGCATTTTTCACCGCCCTGCGCCAGCGCTTCGACGGCATGCTCGCGTGTGAGGCGCGCCATCCCAGCTGGTTCGAGCAAGGGGCGACCGAGCTGTTAACAATGCAGCGCATCACACGCGTGCGCGCCGACCCGCCTGCCGGCCAGCCGGGACCGCACGTGCCAACGACCAACGTGGCCTACGTGCGCCTGCACGGCAGCCCGAAAATATATTATTCCGACTACCCGGCCGACTACCTGGCGGCGCTGGCCGCTGAATTGCACGCATCGGTGCAGGCGGACAACTGGTGCATCTTCGATAACACGGCGGCCGGGGCCGCCCTGTTCAATGCGCTGGACTTGCAGGCGTGGCTGAGGGAGTCGCCAGCCGCGCCTGCGCATCGCTCCACTTAAGGCACAGGCGTCTGGACAATGGCGCGGGCGGTATAGCCATACAAGGTACCGTTGCCAAAAGCCAGGACCTCCACGATGGGATTGCCCCATGCCAGTTGCGGCGTGGAAATGACCCCGGCCGTATCGATCTTGCGCACGCCATCCTGGCCGCTCAGGTACAGGTTGTCGGCCTTGTCGATGGCCAGGCTGGGCATGCCGGCAAAGGACAGGCTGCCTACGCCAGGCGCACCGTCGGCATTTTTAGTCGAGTACAAGGTGCCGGCAAATACGGTCACGGCGCCGGCACGATCCGCCTTGAAGATCACTTGATGATAGAAATCATCAAAATACATATTGCCTTTGCTGTCAAACACCATGCTGTAGGGCAGAATATCTTGCAAGCCGAGAACGCTGTCACCGAAGGAGCGCGCGAGCGTCTCAAAGGACACAAACAGGGAAAATACGCCACCGGGCGGGCGACGATAAATCCCTTCGCCCAAAGCCTCCGTCCATGTGATATAGCCATCCTTGTCAACCGCCAGGATATACTGCTGAAGGCCAAAGCTACCTGCCGGCAATGGCTCGACGGTGGACATGGCCCCTTCAGCATTGATCTTGCGCAAATTCAATGAAGAGGAAGTCGCCGCCCTGTCCGCCACATACACGGCCCCATCCGCGCCGCAAGCGATCGCCACGGGGCTTTGCATGGTCGCGCTGAGCCGCGGGCCGTCATCGCTGCCGGCGCGGCCGGCAATCCCCGCATAGACTTCGAGCTTGCCATTGGGCGCCAGCCGGCGCAGCACCTTGCTGGCCGCATCGAGCAGGTAGACATTCCCGGCGGGATCGCTGCACATGTCCGATGCCTTGACATTGCCCACGCGAGCCGCAACACCCACGCCATCCGCCTGCCCCGTATTGCCCAGCATGACAGGGATAGTCGCAATCCTGTTGCCGGCATCCACCCAGCTCAGGCGCTGCAAGGTGGAATCGTAGACCAGCATGCTGCCTGCATCGCCGATCAATATCTGGGCCAGGTTTTTCCAGTCGAGATAATTCCCTCCCGCGTCAGGCACATACCGGCCCACCACCGTCGTCACCTCGCCACCGGGCGTCATGCGGCGGATGGCATCGCGGTCGGCCAGCAACAAATTGCCGCTGCGCTCGAACACCATGCCACGCACGCCACTGAAACTGGCATTGACGCCCTTGCCGTCATAGCCAGTCGTCCTCGTATTTCCGGCAACCAGGGAGGCCACACCATTATTATCAAGGCGATATATCTTGCTGCCGTTACTGTTGCTCAAGTAAATGACGCCGCTGGCATCGACTGCCATCTGGCTCACTCGTCCTGCGCGCGGCAGGCCATTCGGCTCGGCCAACATGACCTTGTAGGAACTGACCACGCCAGCTGGCGTCACCCGGCGAACCTGGAGCTGTCCATCATCGACGAGCAGCAAATCACCGTTCGAATCCATGGCCATGCTGGCGATCACGCCAAACCGGGCTTGCGCCCCCGGCCCGTCGGCATACACAGGCACGCCATCCGGCTCGGCCTGTGTTGCACTGCAATTGGCGCGGCGCTTGCCGGCCAGTGTACTGACCACGCCAGCCGGCGTAATTTTTCTTATCTGACCATTGCAGCTGTCGGAAACATACAGATTCTTCTGGCCGTCGATCACCAGCGGTGCGCGGCCGCCCCCCATGTAGAAAGTCGCGCTGGCAGCAGGCCCATCAACGGCACCAGCCTTGCCTGGCATCCCGGCGTAGATACTCAGGCTGCCGTCAGGGGCCAGCTTGTGGATCACTTGTGAGGGAACATCGGCGATGTAATAATTGCCCGCGCCATCCCGGACCATGCCATCGACACGCTGGATATGTTCCTGCACGCCGGCCAATACGATGGGCAGGCAACGCACGGCCAAGGTGTTGACGTCCGCACTGCCCATGGTCGACGCGCCTTGCGCGATGCTGCAGCCCAAGCCCGCGGAGGCGCTGTCGACCTTGCCTTCGTAACTTGCGCCCACCGTCAGCTTGCCGGCAAAACTGAAAGCACCGTTGGCAGTGACGGTCACTTTATCCGTGCCGTTTGCCAGCACGACGCTGGCGCCAGGCAACAAGCCACTGACCGTGCCGCCCAACAGATAGCGCGGCGTCTCGACCGGCGCCACCGGCGTTGGTGGCGGCGTGGACGCGCCGCCGGAACCGCCGCCACAGGCACTCAATAGTGCCAACAGGACGGCGCCACAGCCAGCACGCCTGAACATTTTTTGTACTTCTCCAAAGCAATTTATCATTTCTGCTTTCATGGTTGTGGCGACATGTTCGCCAAAAGTTATCAAGTAAGTTTCTCAAACACGCAACATTATAATTTCCTTGTGGATATAAAAACATGTATATGTTGACATTTTGATTTTCACTGTTATAGTTAACTACAACACCAACTCAATAAACCACGGAGCTTCGATGCCTACCGCATTTTTCACGCGCCGCCCCGCCCCGCCCTTGTCGGAGCGCATCCCATGAGCGCGGAATGGAACGACAATAGCCCCATCTACCGCCAGCTCAAGGCCAGGGTGGTGGGCATGATGCTCGATGGCGTGCTGCAGTCCGGCGACGCCCTGCCTTCGGTGCGCCAGGTGGCGGCCGACTATCAATTGAATCCCATCACGGTGTCGCGCGCCTATCAGGAACTGGTTGACGATGCCCTGGTAGAAAAACGCAGAGGACTCGGTATGTATGTCTTGGAAGGCGCCCGCGACAAATTGCTGGCCAGTGAACGCGAGCGCTTCATGCGCGAAGAATGGCCAGCGATGCTGGAACGCATCACGCAACTGGGCCTGAACCTCGAGCAACTACTGCAAGCGAGCCGCGACAGCGGCGCACACGGAGAGAACGCATGAATGCATTGAACAAGGACAGCGTCATCAGCGCACGCGGCTTGCACAAGCAATATGGCAAGCAGGTGGCCATAGCTGGCATCAGCTTCGATATCGCGCCGGGACGCATCGTCGGCTTGATCGGGCCAAACGGTTCCGGCAAGACCACCACCCTGAAAGCCATCCTGGGCCTGACGGGCTTCGAAGGCGACTTGTCGGTGCTGGGGCGCGATCCGCGTGTGCAGCGCGATGCGCTGATGGACGACGTGTGCTTCATCGCCGACGTGGCCATCCTGCCGGGCTGGCTGCGCGTGGCCGACGCCATCGACTTCGTTGCTGGCGTGCATCCACGTTTCGACCGCAGCAAGGCCGAACGCTACCTGGCCCATACCAAGCTGTCGCCGAAGATGAAGGTCAAGGCCATGTCGAAAGGCATGGTGGTGCAGCTGCACCTGGCGCTGGTGATGGCCATCGACGCCAAACTGCTGGTGCTCGACGAGCCCACCCTGGGCCTGGACATCCTGTACCGCAAGCAGTTCTACCAGAACTTGCTGGAAGACTATTTCGATGAAAACAAGACCATCGTCATCACCACCCACCAGATCGAGGAAGTGGAGCACATCCTCAGCGACCTGATGTTCATTCGCGACGGCAAGATCGTGCTGGCCTCAAGCATGGAAGAAGTGGGTGAGCGCTATATCGAGGTGATGGTGGGCCCGCAGCACGTCAATCCGGCGCGCGCCCTGCAGCCGATCAGCGAACGCAGCGTGTTCGGCAAGTCGGTGATGCTGTTCGATGGCGTCGCCCGCGCCCAGCTGGCCGCCCTGGGCGAAGTGCGTACGCCCAGCCTGGCTGACCTGTTTGTCGCGACCATGAAAGGATCGTACCAATGAGTATTTCCCCTGCCAACAAGATGCAATGGCTGATCCGGCGTGAACTGTGGGAACACAAGGGCATGCTGGTATGGACACCCGCCCTGATCGGCATCGCCATGACCGTGCTGGGCGCCTTGATGACGATAGGTACCATCGCCAAGACCAAGATGCGCACGGCACTGATCGTCAATGGTGAGGAAGTGTCCTGGAGCACCGTCTTCAATACCCGCACCTTCGGCCCGCGCCGCACGGAAATCATCGACGCCGTCGCCAACAACTACACGTACGCGGCCGCGCCGCTGTTCCTCGCGCTGGGCTTCCTCGTGTTTTTCTATTGCCTGAGCGCCCTGCATGACGACCGCCGCGACCGCAGCGTGCTGTTCTGGAAGTCGCTACCCATCTCCGATGCGCAAACGGTGCTGTCGAAAGCGGCCATCGCCCTGCTGGTCGCGCCGCTGATCGTGGCCGCCGCTGCCAGCCTGACTTCGCTGGCCCTGATCCTGATCCTCAGCGGCGTGCTGGCGGCCAACGGCATCCACGTGTTTGCCGAACTGCTCGCCACCCCCGGCCTGTACCTGGGACCGCTGCGCGTGTTCGGCTTGCTGCCCGTGTATTGCCTGTGGGCCTTGCCGACGGTCGGCTGGCTGCTGATGGTATCGAGCTGGGCCAAGTCGAAAGTCTTCCTGTGGGCCGTCGGCGTGCCGCTGCTGCTGCTCATCCTGACCGTCTGGGCGGGCAAACTGGCGCAAACGGAAAGCGGCGTCGACTGGATACAGATGAATGTCATCGGACGTGCCCTGCTGGGCACCCTTCCTGGCAGCTGGTATCTGTTCGAGCCGGGCCTGCTGCCGCAAATGCACGCCCTGGCAGAGGAGGGATCGCACATGACACGCATCGATGTGTTCAGCAATTCCTGGTCCAGCCTGACCTTGCCAGCCGTCTGGCTGGGTGCGGCGGCAGGCGCGGCGTTGATTTACGCCGCTATCCGCCTGCGCCGCTGGCGCGAGGAAGGCTGACAGCGCAATATTCCCCCATACAAAACGCCCCGCCCGCCGGGGCGTTTTTCATTTCTGCTCCATTCAGCCCCCGAGATAATAACTACCTTAGCGATAGTTATTATAAAAATCCCCTCCCGCCACAACAAGACTATTCATTCGATAGCATTAATTCGATATTAAAATTACAAATAATTATTTCTATCGTATTTTATTACCAATCATATTTGATAATCGGCATTCAAAAAACAACAACTAGCAATTCGATAGCAAGGCGGTTTTTTGGATAAAAGACGCAGAAATACGCGGGCAAGACAGCAGACTCAGCCGAAATCACCTGCTTCGTGACAATTCGTGATTATTCAGCTACATGACGCCAGAGAAAATAATGTCATGGAACGTGATCAAAATGAAATTGGAAGTTTCAAAATTGAAACTATCCTCAGAGTGAGAGGCGCTGCCCATTTTGTGCAAAGGCTGTACCTTGCCCTTGCGTCCCGCCGGACAAGCCAGTTGCCGGTGCAACAAAACACAGGAAAGCGTCGACGCATAAAACAAATATGAAAATAACATTTTTAATATTACCGAAGTAGCGCTCTTTTGCCCCAGCGTTTTTTTCCCAATTATGTTTTACTTGCCACTATCAACATCGGAAACACCAGCATTCAACCACGGCCCAAGCCTCGCCGGAGCAAGCAAGGAATCGCAGCAGATTATTGATTTTTTATTATTTTAGAAAATTGCACGAATACTTAACCTTTTCCGGAGACTTTTCAAATGGCCACCACCCAAAATCCAGCACAAGTTCCCGTCAATGCCGAAGGCGCTGGCGCCAAGCTCGCGACGCCTGTAAAAAAAACCGTCGACCCGAAAAACGGTGACCGCAAGCAGTATGACGAAGATGAACTGATCAAGGGGGACGATGCCAGCGCGACCATGCCGCCTGAAAATGTCGTGGAAGTCACGGGAAGCGCCGCCAGCGGCAATGCCGGCGCCGTGGGCGCGGCGGCCGCTGTGGCGGCAGCCGCCCTGGCAGCCGGTGGCAGTGGCGCGGCCACAGGCCAGGCCGGCAATGGCAGTGCCGACCTCGGCACGCCGCAAAGCGATAACAATGGTGGCGCCGCAGGCGCGACGGGCACAGGCGCGGGGGCGGGCGCGGCCGGCATCCCCAGCGGCAGTGTCGTGGATGTCGCCGGGGCGTCGGCTGGCGCCGGTAGCGGTGCCGGCGCCGGCGCGGGCGCTGCGGGTGGCCTGGGCGGACTTGGCGTGCTGGGCGCGCTTGGCGGCCTTGGCCTCGTTGCCGCAGCGGCAGGCGGTGGCGGAGGCGGTGGCGCTGCGGCTGGCGGTTCCGGCACCGGAGGCGGCACGGGGACAGGCGGCACGGGCGGTACCGGTGGCACAGGCGGCTCGACCGGCGGTGGCACTGGCAATCAATCCACCACCACCGTCGTGACCGACGCAGCCGTGCTGGCCGCCGCCGCCGCCGCGGCGGCCGCCGCCAATGCCCTGGCCGATGACGCGGCGGCGGCGGCTGCAGCGGCCACGGCCGCAGCTTCGCTGGCCGCGGCAAATGCGGCCCTCCTGGCCGACCAGCTGGCGGCGCAAGCGGCCGCTGACGCTGCCGCAGCCTTGCTCGCCGCCAATAGCGCCACCAGCGACGATGCGCTGGCGGTCAGCACTGCCGCTGTCGTCCCCGGCGCACAAGCGGCCGCTGACGCCGCCACGAATGATGACAACGCTGCCGCCGCGGCGGCTGCTACCGCCGCCATATCCCAGGCTGCCGCCACCTCGGCACAAAATGACGATGCGGCTGCCGCCACGGCCGCCGCCAACGCCGCCGCCGCGCAGGCCGCCGCCGATGCGGCGCAAACGCAAGCGGACCAGACCAATGCCCCTGCCCTGCAAGCCATCGCCGATGCGGCCGACGTGGTCGCCGCCGCAGCCAACACCCAGGCAGCACTGACCGATGCGGCAGCACTTGGCGTCATTTCGGCCAATGATGCCGCCGCTGCCGCCGCCGCCACGGCGCTGGCCAATGCCACGGACGCTGCCGCGCTGGACCTGGCGGCAACCGCCGCCGCCAACACCGCCGTCTCGGCCGGCATCCAGGCCAGCTTTACCGATGCCGCTGCCCTGGCCCTCGTCTCGGATGCGGATGCCGCCGCGTCTGCCGCTGCGACCGAACTGGCCGATGTCACCGATGCCGCCGCCCTGGCTGCCGCCGCGAACGCCGCGGCCACCGCTGCGGCCGATGCAGCGACCGCTGCCAATGCCAGCGACGCCACGGCACTGGGCATTGCCGCCACCGCCGCCGCGAATGCCTCCATTGCCGCCGATGCACAGGCAAACCTCACCGATGCCGTCGCCCTGACGATGGCAGCGGACGCCGACGCCGGCGTTGCCGCCCAGGACGCCGCCATCGCCAATGCCACGGACGCCGTCGCCCTGCAAGCGGCCGCCAATGCCGCCGCGACGAACGCCGCCAATGCCCAGACGCAAGCGAACATGACGGACGCGCCCACCCTGGGCCTGATCGCCGATGCCGCCACTCTGGCGTCGGACGCGGCGCAACTGCAGGCCGGCTTGACGGATGCGGCTGCGCTGGCCCTGATTTCCGATGCCGACGCTGCCACGGCGGCCGCCGCCGCCCTGGCCGCCAGTAGCGATGCCGCCGCGCTCGACGCCGCAGCAGCCCTTGCCGCCACTGTGGCGGCCAACGCCGTCGTCACAGCCAGCCTGAGCGACGCGGCAGCCCTGCAAATCACGGCCGATGCGGCCGCCAATACCGCCATCGCCGCCGCCGCGCAGGCAGCATTGACGGACGCGGCCGCCCTGCAAGTGGTTTCCGACGCCGATGCGGCCGCCGCGCTGGCCGCGCAAACGACGGCCAACCAGACGGATGCGGCGGCCCTGGCCGCTGCCGACGCAGCCGCAGCCAGCGATGCCGCCAATGCCCAGACAGTGGCCGACCAGACCGATGTCGTCGCCCTGCAGCAAGCGGCCGACCAGGCCGATGCCGACGCGGCGGCCGCCAATGCGCAAGCCAGCTTGCTAGACGTCAACGTTGCACTCAACGCCTTCAACCTCGCCAACCTCGCCGCCCTGGCCGCCAACGTGACGGCCGGCGAGACCAGCGTGCTCGATCTGACGGCCACCGTCAATGCCTTGCAGACCGATGCCGATAACGCCGAAATCACTGCCAGCCTGACGGATGCCATCACCCTTGCAGCGACCGCCACCACCGACGCGGCGGCGGCAGCCGCCTTGCAAGTGACAGCCAACCTGACCGATGCAGTAGCGCTCGCCGCGGCGGCCGCTTCCGCCGTCTCGGCAGCGGAAACGGCTGCCGCCCTTGGCGGGATCGATATCTCGGCAGTGAGTGCCGCCGCGGCCGCGCAAGCCGCCGCCACCGCCGCCGCCGCCACGGCCGCACTGACCGATGCCGGCGCGCTGGGGCTCATTTCCACCACCGACGCCGCCGCTGAACTTGCCGCGCAAACGGCTGTCAACACCTTGACGGCTGCCAATACGCTGGCACAAAACGCGCTGACGGCGGCACAATCCGTTGCCAATCTGACCGACGCCGTGGCATTGGGCGTGGTCTCTTCCGCAGCCGACGCAGCCGCAGCCTTGGCCGTCACGACGGCGGGCCAGACCGATGCCACCACGCTGAGCCTCATCTCGAATGCCGATGCGCTGGTCGCCTCCTCGGCCGCCAGCCTGGCGGCGCTGACGGACGCCACGGCGCTGGGCTTGATCTCGACCGCCGACGCCACCGTGGCCGCCACCCTGCAGGCAACGGCCGACCTGACGGACGCCGCCGCCCTGGGCCTGCTCGCCACGGCCGCCGCAGCAGCCGCCAATACGGCGACGAATGTTGCCAACCTGACCGATGCGGTGGCCCTGGGCACGCTGTCGACAGCGGCCACCACGGCCGCCAATACGGCTGCCGCCACCGCCGCGCTGACGGACGCCACCGCACTGGGCCTGGTCGCCACGGCCGACGCGGCTGCCGCCGCCGCCCTGCAAACGACAGCCAACCTGACCGACGCCGTGGCACTGAACCTCGTCTCGACGGCCGCCAACACGGCCGCCAGCACCGCCGCCGCCGTTGCCAACCTGACCGATGCGGTGGCCCTGGGCACCGTGTCGACGGCCGCCACGGGTGCCGCCAACACAGCTGCCGCCACCGCCGCACTGACGGACGCCGTCGCCCTGGGCCTGGTAGCGACCGTCGACGCCGCTGCCGCCACGGCAGCACAGACGACAGCCAACCTGACGGACGCCGTCGCCCTGGGCCTGGCTGCGACCGTCAATGCCACCGCCGCCACGGCCGCTGCCACCGTCGCCGGCCTCACGGATGCCGTCCTGCTCGGTACCGCCCACACGCTCAACGTCACGGCCGCCACCGTGGCGGCCACCAAGGCCGCCCTGACGGATGCCGCCGCCCTGACCACCATCGCCAACACCGACGCCGCGAATGCGGCCGCCCTGGCCGCTTATTCGCAGGCCCATCCATTAAACGTGACGGCAGCGCTGGCGGCCACGGTCGCCGCCACCACGGCATCCTTGTCGCTCGCCGCCGCGCAGTCGGCACAGGCCGATGATGCGGCGGCCGCTTCAACAGCAGCCGCGGCGGCGGCATCCCTGACCACCCTGAACAATGCGCTCGCGGCCGACAGTGCAGCCACCGCCGCCACCACCTTGGCCCTGACTTCCCAGGCGGCGGCCACGGCGGCGGCGCTGGACGACACGCTCGCGGCCACCGCCGCCGGGGTGGCGGCCACCTCGCTGGCCGCGGCACAGGCGGCGCAGGCGGCCGATGCCGCCGCCGCCGCGACGGCAGCAACAGCGGCCAATGCCCTGGCCGCCCTGAATGCGGCCTTGCAGGCGGACGCGAACGCGGCCGCCACGGCCGCTGCCGCCGTGACGGCAAGCGCGGCCGCTGCCACCGCCGTCGCCGACGATCTGGCCGCTGCAACGGCCGCCACCGTTGCCAGCGTCTCGCAAGCGGCCGCGCAAGCGGCACAACTGGCCGACAACGCCGCCGCCAGCGCCGCTACCATCGCCGCCAACGCGCTGGCCGCCCTGAATGCGGCCCTGGCCGACGATGCGGCGGCCGCTGCGGCTGCGCTGAACGCTACCAATGCAACGGCCGCCGCCGTTGCCGCCACCGCCGCCGACACGGCCGCTGCGGCGGCCGCCGCCATTGCTGCCATCTCGGCCGCCGCCACGCAGCACGCGCAAGCGGACGATATTGCCGCTGCCACTGCCGCCCTCACGGCATCGATCTCGCTGGCCGCCACGCAGGCCGCCCTGGCCGCCGATGCCGCCGTTGGAACGACTGCGGCAGCGGCAGCGAGCGCACTGGCCGCGCTGAACCAGGCGCTGAACGACGACAGCCTCGCCGCTACGGCAGCCACGGCAGCGGCCAACGCGCAAACGGCCCTGAATGACGCCACGACCGCACTCAACGCGGCGATAGTGACGGCCAGCGCCTCGCTCGCTGCCGCCAATGCCGCCGCGGCCGACGACGCCACGGCGGCAAGCACGGCAGCGGCCGCGGCCGCGGCACAGCTTCTTTCCGACGCGGCGCTGGCGGCCGATAGCGCGCTGGCCACCCTCGCCACGGCGGCCAACAACGCACTGAACGCGGCCAGCCTGGCCCTGGCCGCCGACGATGCGGCCGCCAATGCCGCGCACACGGCCGCCCTCTCCGCGGCGGCTGCGCTGGCGGCGCAATTGACCGACACGGCAGCCGCCAATGCCCAGATCGCGCTCAACGTGGCCATCGCCAATCTGACTGCAGCCGTCACGGCCGATGTCAATGCCACGGATGCGGACAATGACAAGACCCTGAAACTGAACCTCCTCCTTGCCGCCCAGAGTGCGGCCGATGACGCGGCCCAGGCCAATGCCAATGCGGCTGCCGCCCATGCGGCGCTGGCGGCGGCCCAGGCGGACGATGCGGCGGCAGCCACCGCTGCCGCCAATGCGGTTGCCGCGCATGCAGCGGCCGTCGCGGCGCAAAACGCCGATGCCGCCGCGGCAGCGGCAGCCACGCAAGCGGCCATTTCCCTGGCCGCCACTCTCAATGCCCAGGCGGACGACGCCACCGCGGCAGCAGCCGCCACAGCCGCCGCCAATGCGCAACTGGCGCTCGATGCAGCGCTGGCAGCCGACGCCGACGTCGCCGCCACGGCCGCCGCGGCAGCGGCAGCCCAGCTGGCGGCGCAAAACGCGCATGACGCCGATGTTGCGGCAGCGGCAGCAGCCGTTGCGGCTGCCATCACCCTGGCCGCCACGCAGGCGGCGCAGGCCGATGACGCGGCTGCCGCGCTGGCAGCAGCCAACGCCGCCAACGCCCAGGCAGCGCACGATGCCGCCGTCGCCGACGACCAGGCCGCCGCCGATGCCGCCGCAACCGCCGCGCTGGCGCAAGCGGCTGCCACGGCAGCGGCAGCCGCCGATGCTGCCGCCACCGCCAGCGCCGCAGCAGCGGCGGCATCGCTGCTTGCAGCCCAGGCGGCGCAGGCTGACGACACGGCCGCCAACCAGGCAGCGGCCAATGCCGCTGCCGCCACCGCCGCGCACACGGCCGCCATCGCCGCCGACGCGCTGGCCGTCAGCACGGCGGCAACGGCGGCCAGCGCACTGGCAGCGGCCACGGCAGCGCAGAACGACGATGATGCGGCCGCGGCCGCAGCGGCCCAGGCCGCAGCCTCGCTGGCAATCACCCAGGCGGCGCAGGCCGACGATGCGGCCGCAGCGGCGGCCACCGTCAACGCCAATAATGCGATAGCAGCGGCAGCTGCAGCCCATGCGGCCGATGCGGCCGCGCCGCTGGCGCAGGCGCAGGCCGCCGCCTCCCTGGCGGCCCTGCAGGCGGCGCAAGCCGACGATGCGGCCGCCGCCAGCGCGGCAGCGGCTGCGGCGCAAGCGCATGCCAATGCGGATGCCGCGCAGGCGGATGACGCGGCGGCAGCCCAGGCCAATGCCGACGCGCAGGCAGCCGACGCCGCCTTGGTGCAAGCAAACGCCATCGCCGCGCAGACCGACGCCAGCGCCCTGGCCGTCGTGGCAAATGCGGATGCGGCCAACGCCGCCGCCGTGCAAGCCATCGCCGACCAGACCGATGCCGTGGCCCTCACGCAGGCCGCCGATGCGGCAACGGCAGCGGCGCTGGCAGCGGCGCAGGCAGCGGCCCTGACGGACGCCAGCGCCCTGCAACTGGCAGCCGACGCGGCCGCGGCCGCCGCCCTGCAGGCCCAGGCGCAGGCCGACCTGACGGACGCCGGCTCGCTGACGGTGGCGGCGAATGCCGATGCCGCAGCGGCAGCGGCGGCCCAGGCCCAGGCCGACCTGACGGACGCGAGCCAGCTGTTCGTGCTGAGCCAGAATGCCCTGCACAACCCGTTGACGGTGGCCGACTTCAGCACGGGCTTGCCGGCCGCCGGCGGCGACGTGATCGACATGTCGGCCATCGCCGACCTGACGGCATCGGTGGCCGTGGGCGTCAACGTAAGCACGGACTTTGGCAACAACAACCTGTTCATCTTCGACGGCACGTCCGTGTCGATCGGCGCGGCGGCCAGCGCCATCGCAGCCGACGACAGCGTCTTGTCGGGACAGGGCTACATCGTCATCGCCGATGCGCAAAACAGCGGCGCCGTGACCGTGTATCACTCGACTGACCTGAGCAACGCCAACGCCATCGACACGGCGCTGGTGCTGCTCAGCGGCGTGAACATCACGCAGCTGACGGGCGCCAACTTCGTCGTCTGAAGCAGGCCACCCACGCCAGGCGCCGCGCCTGGCACGGCAGCGGGAGCGTGCGGCAGCGCGCTCCCGCCCCTACCTTGAAATGCGTCAGGCCTGGTGCCGGAAAAATACGGGATGAGATTACGCGGTTCCCCAGCCTTGTTTTCACTGCCACGCATCGCGGCCGTACTGGCGGCCATGGCCATGGCATCCATCAACTCTTTCGCCCAGGCCCAGGGCAGCACCGCCTGGAGCTTCGACCAGGTCTTGCAGCAGGCGCTGCAAAGCCATCCCGCCGTGCAGGGCAAACGTTCGGCGCAGGCGGCCGCGCGCGCCGACCTCGATGGCGCGCAGTGGCAGCGCTTCCCCAGCCTGTCGGCCGAAGTCCCCACCGGTTCGCAGGAAACGGGCGGCGTGGTGCGCATCGAGCAGCCGCTGTGGAGCGGCGGGCGCATCGACGCCGGCATCGATGCGGCCGGCAGCCGGGTCGACGCGGCCGGCGCCGCCATCGAGGAAGAACGCCTGACCCTCTCGCTGCGCGTGATCGCCGCCTATACCGAGGCGCTGCGCCAGACGGCGCGCATGCGCTCGGCCGAAGAGGGACTGGCCGAGCACCAGCGCCTGCTCGACATGATCAAGCGCCGCGTGGCGCAGTCGGTCAGTTCGCAAACGGACCAGCGCCTGGCCGAATCGCGCGCCTACCAGGCGGCCAACGACGTGTCGAATGCGCGCCAGGCGCAGGAAAACGCGCTGGCGCAGCTGTCGCAGCTGGCCGGCAAATCCGTGCGTCTCGTCACCGCCGCCGGCATCGGCGTGGGCGAACCGCTGCCCGACGCCAGCCTGGAACGGGTCATGCGCCAGGCCATCGGCTATTCCCCCACCCTGCACCGCCTCGATTTCGAGGCGCAGGCAGCCGATTCCGAGATCACCATGCAGCGCTCGGCCTACATGCCGAAGGTGGTGCTGCGCATGGAAAAGCCCACGGGCGGCGGCATCAATGCGGACAACCGCGCGCGCGCCATGCTGGTGCTGCAGGCGCAGCCGGGCGCCGGCTTGTCGGCCAAGGCCGGCGTGGACGCGGCCGTGGCACGGCGCGAAGGGGCGCGCGCCGCGCACGATGCGGCCGAGCGCGACGTGCGCGAGCGTTTCACCCTGGACTGGAACGAGGCCGAAGCGAGCCGCCAGCGCCTGGACAATGCGGGCGAAGCCAGCACCACCTCGACGCAGGTATTCGAATCGTATGCGCGCCAGTACGTGATCGGCCGCAAGAGCTGGAACGACGTGCTCAACGCCGTGCGCGAATCAACCCAGGCGCGGTTTTCGCTGGAAGACACGCGCGCGCAGGCGATTGCCGCCAGCCTGCGCCTGGCCGCGCAGACGGGCACCCTGGCCGGGCGCACGGCGCCGCCGGGCCTGACGCGCGCGAATTGACACCGACATGATGCACACAGGAGACAGCGTGGATAACTCCATCAAACATGGCTTGCTGACACTCGTCGAACGGGCTGCCCGCCTGACAGGCCAGCATCTGGCGGCTGCGCGCCTGGCCGACCTGCAGCGCCAGCTCGAAGATATCGACGACAGCGGCGCGCCCGCCATGGTGCTTACCGCCATCTGGCAGGCGGCCGGGCTGGAAGGCGCGGCGCGCCCGCTGCACGAGCCGACGCCGGGCGAGCTGCCGTTCGCCGTCTACAGCGCCAGCACGGGCTGGGGCTTGCTGCAGTCGCGCGGCGCCGACGGCGCCTGGCGCGGCGAAGGCATCGACGGGCGCGCCCTGCAACTGGCCTCGTTGGCAGGTTTAGCTTGCGTGGGCCTGCCGCGCCGCAGCGAAAAAAGCGATGCCCGCCCCGGCGCGCTAAGCCTGGTGCGCAAGGCCCTGTGGCTGAAGAAAAGCGTGTTCGTCGATGCCGTGCTGGCCACCGCGCTGGTGACCCTGCTGACCATGGCCACCTCGCTGTTTTCCATGCAGGTGTACGACCGCGTGATCCCGAACCAGAGCTTCAGCACCCTGTGGGTGCTGGTGGTAGGCGTGGCCCTGTCGATCGGCCTGGAATTCATCCTCAAGCAGGTGCGCAGCCGCATCGTTGACCACTCATGCAATGACGTCGACCATGAATTGTCCGAATGGTTTTTCCAGCGCATGCTGGGCATCCGCATGGAGGCGCGCCCCGCTTCCGTCGGCACCCTGGCGGCGCAAGTGAAGGGCTTTGAAATGGTGCGAGGCGTACTGACGTCGACCTCGCTGTTCGTGCTGACGGACGTGCCCTTCGCCCTGATTTTCCTCGGCATGATCACCATCATCGGCGGCTGGCTCGTGGTGGTGCCGCTGGTGGCCCTGCCGCTGGCTCTCGTGTGCGGGCTGATGTTCCAGCGCGCCATCCAGAGCCATACGCGCAAGAACCTCAACGCCAGCAACCGCAAGGCGGGCTTGCTGGTCGAAGCCGTCGATGGCGTGGAAACGCTCAAGGGCAGCAGCGCCGAATGGATGATGCAGGCGCGCTGGGCGGAACTGGTGGCCGAAACGAGCCACGCGGAACAGAATATCCGCGACTATGCTGCCCTGTCGCAAAACATCACGGCCGCCTTCCAGCAGCTGACCAACGTGGCGCTGATCTCCATGGGCGCGTGGTTCGTGGCCGAAAACCAGATGACCATGGGCGCCCTGATGGCGTGCACCATCATCAGCAACCGCGCGCTGATGCCCATCGTGCAGCTGCCCGCCGTGATGGTGCAGTGGGCGCACGCGCGCGCCTCGATCGACGGCCTGGAACAGGTCATCAGCCTGCCCAACGAAGCCGACACCGCGCAGTTCGCGCTGACGCCGCGCAGCCTCGACACGGGACTGCGCTTCGAACGCATCCGTTTTACATATGGCGGCGCGCAAAAGGTGGCGCTGGAAGTGGAAAACCTGGCCATCCGCCCCGGCGAACGGGTCGGCCTGGTGGGCGCCATCGGCTCGGGCAAGAGCACCCTGCTGAAACTGGCCTCGGGCCTGTACCAGCCGGCCGAAGGCAAGGTGTATCTGGGCGACGTCGACATGGCCCTGCTGGCGCCGGCCGTGGTGCGCGAAATGGTCGGCTACCTGCCGCAGGAAACGCGGCTGTTCAGCGGCACCCTGCGCGACAACCTGCTGTTGGGACTGGCCGACCCGGGCGAGGAAGCGATACTGGCGGCGGCCAGGCGCACGGGATTGATCGAGCTGATACTGGGCCAGCCACGGGGGCTGGCGCTGGGCATCACCGAAGGCGGGCGCGGCGTCTCGGGCGGCCAGCGGCAATTGATCGCCGTCACGCGTTTGCTGCTGGCCAAGCCGCGCATCTGGCTGCTCGATGAACCGACGGGCGCCATGGATGCGAAGACGGAAGCGCGCATCGTCGGGCTATTGGGTGAACTGGCGGCCGAAGGCGTGACCATGGTCGCCACCACGCACAAGAACGCCCTCTTGCCCCTGCTCGACCGCCTGGTGGTGCTGCAGGCGGGCCGGGTGCTGCTCGACGGCCCGCGCGACTTTGTCCTGGCTAAGCTGTCGGGCAAGCCGCAGGCCGTGCCCAGTTCCGCAACGGCGCCGGTGGCGCAAGGAGCCGTCGCATGAAACTGGCCAAGGTCGAAGCGAAAGAGGAAGCGAAACGGGGACGGGTGCTGATCTGGAGCTGCACGGCGGCGCTGGCCGGCGTCATCGCCTGGGCTTCGTGGGCGGAGCTGGACCAGGTCACGCGCGCCAACGGCCAGGTGATCGCCAGTTCGCGCAACCAGATCATCCAGGTGGCCGATGGCGGCGTGCTGGCCGAGCTGCGCGTGCACGAAGGCAGCGTGGTAAAAAAAGGAGCATTGCTGGCGCGCTTCGACCGCACGCGGGCCGAGACGAGCTACCTGGAAAGCACGGCCAAGGCGGCCGGGCTGAAGGCGGCCGTGGCGCGCCTGCAGGCCGAGGTGTTTGGCGGCGCGCCCAAGTTCCCGCCCGAACTGCAGGCGTTCCCGGAATTTCGCGCCAACCAGCTGGCCCTGTTCAGCAAGCGCCAGGGCGCCGTGCAGGCGGAAGTGGGCTCGCTGGAAAGCGCCATGAAGCTGATCAAGGAAGAGCTGGAAATGAATCTGCCGCTGCTGGAAACGGGAGACGTCAGCCGCGCCGAAGTGCTGAAACTGCGGCGGCAGGTGGTCGACATCCAGGCGCAGATCACCAACCGGCGCAACAAATATCTGCAGGATAGCCAGACGGACCTGGTGAAAGCCCAGGAAGACCTGGCCGGCGTGCTGCAGACGGTCACGCAGCGCAAGGAGCAGCTGGGTTCGACGGATATCTACGCGCCCACGGACGGCATCGTGCGCAACGTGCGCCTTACTACCCTGGGCGGCGTGGCCAAGCCGGGCGAGGAAATCCTGCAGCTCGTGCCGACAGACGATGACCTGATCATAGAGGCGAAAGTCAAACCGGCCGACATCGCCTTCATCAAGCCCGGGCTGCCCACGGCCGTGAAACTCGATGCCTACGACTACGGCATCTACGGGCGCCTGCGCGGCACCGTCAGCTACATCAGCGCGGACACATTAAATGAAGACAACAAGGGCAACGAGCAGCCCTACTACCGCGTGCAGATCAAGACCAGCGGGCGCAATCTGATGGGCAAGAATGGCGAGCCTATCCTGATCCAGCCCGGCATGACGGCCACCGTGGAAATCAACACGGGCCGCAAGACGGTCTTGCGCTACCTGACGAAACCGATCACCAAGACGTTTTCGGAATCGATGGGGGAGCGGTAAGCTGGCGGGCTGTTAACCGGCAGGCTTCAGGCGGCCGATGACGCTGGCCACCTTGGCCGTGATCATGTCGACCGCGGGGCCGTTGGCGCCATGCGGCAAGATGACATCGGCATTGCGCTTGGTCGGCTCGATGAATTGCTTGTGCATCGGGCGCACGGTTTCCAGATACTGCTCGATGACGCTTTCGACCGAGCGGCCGCGTTCCGTGATATCGCGTTGCATGCGGCGGATGAAGCGCACGTCGGAAGCCGTGTCGACAAAGATCTTCAGCGACATCATGTTGCGCAAGTCTTCGTCATACAAGGCAAACAGGCCTTCGATCACGATCACGGGCGCCGGCTTGACGGGGATGGTCCGGTTGGAGCGGTTGTGCAGCGTGAAGTCGTACTCGGGCATCTCGATCGCTTCGCCATTGCGCAAGGCCTGGATGTGCTGCACCAGCAATGGCCACTCGAACGCCTGCGGATGGTCGTAATTCTGCTGACGCCGGACTTCAGGGGAAAGATGGGTTTGGTCGCAATAGTAGTCGTCCTGCATCACGACCGAGACCATGTCGGCGCCGAAAGACGCGAGCACTTGTTGGGATACGGTGGACTTGCCACTGCCGCTTCCGCCAGCGACACCAATAACAAACGGTTGGAAGGAAATATTATTCATGCCGAATGATACCGGAAACGGGGCCGGACTGACAGGGAACGGCGGCAAAGCCGGGCCTGTCACGCGGCAGGCACAAGCCAGCCGAAGAAGGGGCCGATAGGCGAACGCTTGGCAAGATGGTATTCTCAACAAGCTCAAGGTACGCGGACGGGACGCATCGCGCCGGCATTGCATGCCTGACCGCTCGAGGCATCGATTGACTATTTACCTGGAATGGACAATGAACGAAGAAAAATGTTGGCAACTGATAGAGCAAATCGGCCGTGAAGCCCTGAAAACGGGAAGCAATTGCGCCGCTTGGCCCAGCTAACGGCAATGGACGCCATCACCGCAAGCAAGGCATATATCAAGCTGGCCGAAGGCGATGCCGGGCAATGGGATGCGCACATGGCGGCAGCGGAAACCGTGCTGCGCAGCGCCTTGCCAGCGGCCCGGCAAACGGATCCGCAAGCGAATCGGCAAGATGCCGCCCTGCTCACTTGCCTGGGCGCCGTGCTGTGTGACCAGGGCAAGTACAGGGAAGCCGTCAACGTGCTGGAAACGGCGCTCACGCTGGGCTCGACTGACAGCCATACCCATTACAACCTGGGGGTGGCTCTGGCGGGACTGGCAAAACCGCGCAAGGCCATGGCGCAATTTGGCAAGGCGCAGGACCTTGCCGCATCCAGCCTGACCTGGACCGCCTATTTCGACCCGCAAGCCCAATAGGCGTATCCGGAAAATTACTCGAACTGCTTGCGGAACGCCTCGAACTGCGCCGCCAGTCCATCGAAGTCGCTGCGTAATTGCAGCACTTCCTGTTCCAGCTGGGCCACCCTGCTGCCC
>RCUK01000256.1_pt1 | contig 58250 bp, 43 predicted proteins | sample 2166381 | NCBI WGS metagenome assembly RCUK01 (sample SAMN09932809, study PRJNA488358) | compost metagenome | isolation source: compost soil in an enriched community | place: Germany: Experimental Botanical Garden | reverse complement strand
TGGAGAAGTCGGCGGCGCCGAACTTGGGGAACATCTCGGCCACGACCTTGACGTCCGGCTTGAACTTCTTCAAGGCGGCCAGGAAGATGTCGCGCGAATCGCGGCCCCAGGCGTAGTCCTGGTTGACGATGGCGATGGTCTTGAAGTCGGGCTTGACCTTCATCAGGTACAGCACCTGGGCGACCATTTCGGTGGTGGCGTTGGCCTGCGTGCGCACCACGTACTTGTAGTTCTTGCCTTCCAGCGCCTTTTCCGTGCCGCAGTCCCACATCACGTTCAGCACTTTCAGGTCTTCGGCCACGGGCGCGACGATGTTGCAGTGGCCGCTGGAGATGGCCGACAGCATCACGCGCGTGCCGCCTTCGGCCAGGCGGCGGTATTCGGACAGCAGTTTTTCGCCGCCGCCGCCTTCGTCGATGTAGCTGGGCACCAGCTTCACGCCGTCGATGCCGCCGTTGGCGTTGATGTCCTGGATCAGGATGTCGGCCGCGTCGCGGGCCGGCACGCCAAACACCGACGCCGATCCCGACAGGAAGGTCGAGATGCCGATGTTCAGTTCCTTGGGCTTGTCGGCGGCGCCAGCCAGCGCGGTCAGGCCCGACAGCAGGGTGGCGCCCAGCAAGGCCGCCAATGTTGAGGTCTTCATGGTGTTGTCTCCAGTGTTGTTATCGGGTCTGTGCCCTTAGAAAACGATGGCGTCGCGCAAGCTGCCGCCGGTGGCGAGGTGATCGAACCCCTCGTTGATCTGGTCCAGCGAAAACGATCGGCCCATCATCCTGTCCACCGGCAGCCGGCCGGCCTTGTACAGGTCGATATAGCGGCCGATGTCGATGGCGGGCACGCCCGAGCCCAGGTAGCTGCCCCGGATCTCGCGCTCTTCGCCCACCATCTGCGACAGCGACAGCGGAAAGCTGAACTTGGGATTGGGCAGGCCCGACGTGATGGTGGCGCCGCCGCGGCGGGTCAGCTTGTAGGCCGTTTCAAAGGCGGGCACCGCGCCCGCCATGTCGAAGCCGTAGTCCACGCGGCCGCCGGCCAGGTCCATCAGGTCATCGTCCGACTTCACCTGCTTCGGATTGACGGTATGGGTGGCCCCCAGCTCCTTGGCCAGCGCCAGCTTTTCGTCGCTGAGGTCGATGGCGACGATGCGGCGGGCGCCGGCCGCCGCCGCGGCCAGCAGTGCGCTCAGACCCACGCCGCCCAGCCCGACGATGGCGGCCGTGTCGCCCGTCTTGATGCGGGCGCGGTTGATGACGGCACCCGCGCCGGTCAGCACCGCGCAACCGAACAGCGCGGCCTCGCGGTGCGTGAGCTCGACGTTGACCTTGACGCAGGAACGCCGCGACACCACCGCGTGCTCCGCGAAGCACGACACGCCGGTGTGGTGATTGATGTATTCGTCGCCGATGTGCAGGCGGCGCTCGCCGCCCAGCAGCGTGCCCTGGGTGTTGGCCGCGGCCCCGGGTTCGCACAAGGCGGGCCGGCCTTCCATGCAGGGATTGCAGCAGCCGCAGCTGGGCACGAACACCATGGCGACGTGGTCGCCGGGCTTCAGGTCCGTCACGCCGGGGCCGGTTTCCACGACCTCGCCCGACGATTCGTGGCCCAGCACGATGGGCACGCCGCGCGGACGGTCGCCGTTGATGACGGACAGGTCCGAATGGCACAGCCCCGCCGCCTTGATCCTGACCAGCACTTCGCCGAACCCGGGCGGGTCCAGTTCGATCTCCGCGATACTCAATGGCCGGGTCTGCGCATAGGGGCCTTCGACCCCCACTTCCCGCAACAACGCCGCTCTGATTTTCATGCGCCTTCATCCACAGAAAGAGAACAACCGGTGCCCGGCACCGGTGAAGCCGGACTGGCCCTACACCGTGCGCCCGCCGTCCACCGGGAATTCCACGCCGGTGATGAACTCGGCCGCATCGCTGGCCAGGAACAGCGCGGCGGCGGCCACGTCGGACGGCTGGCAGAAGCGGCCCAGCGGAATGGTCGACACGAACTTGGCGCGGTTTTCGGGGGTGTCCGGCAGGCCCATGAAGAGCTCGAACATGCCGGTGATGCCCATGACCGGGCAGATGGCGTTGACGCGGATGCCGTCGGCGCCCAGTTCCACGGCCATGGACTTGGACAGCACGTTGACCGCGCCCTTGGACGCGTTGTACCAGCTCAGTCCCGGACGCGGACGGATGCCGGCGGTGGAGCCGATGTTCAGGATGACGCCGCGCTTCTGCTTGCGCATGACGGGCACCACGGCCTGCGCCATGTGATAGATGGACTTCACGTTGATGTCGAACATGCGGTCGAACATGGCCTCGTCCACATCCAGCATGGGCTGGTTCTTGTGGGTGATGGCGGCGTTGTTGACCACGATGTCGACCGACCCGAATTTTTCCTGGGCGGCGCGCACGACGTTGTCGATGTCGGCGCGGCTGGACACGTCGGCCTTGACGGCCAGCGCGGCCTCGCCGACCTCCGCGGCCACGCGGTCCGCGGCTTCTTTGTTGATGTCGGCGATGACGACCTTGGCGCCTTCCTTGGCATACAGCTTGACGATGCCTTCGCCGAAACCGCTGCCGCCGCCCGTGACGATCGCAACCTTGCCTTGCAACTGGCTCATTTTCTTGTCTCCGTATGATGCGCGGCGATCACTCGCCATAGAACTGAATCAGGGTCTTGGTGGTGCTCATTTCTTCCAGGGCGATGAAGCCCTTCTCGCGGCCATGCCCGCTTTTCTTGACGCCGCCGAAGGGCAGCTCCACGCCGCCGCCCGCGCCGAAGCCGTTGATGTAGACCTGGCCGCACTTGATGCCGCGCGCCACGCGCTGCTGGCGTCCGCCGTTTTCGGTCCAGACCGCGCCCAACAGGCCGTAGTCGGTGGCGTTGGCCAACCGGATGGCTTCGGCCTCGTCCGTGAAGGGCAGCGCGACCAGCACCGGCCCGAAGATTTCCTGGGTGAGCAGATCGCTGTCGTGGCTGGCGGCGCTGAATAGCGTGGGCTTCACGAAGTAGCCGCCCTTGGGCACGCCGTCCGCGATGCCGCCTTCGGCCGCCACCGTCAGGCCGTCGGACAAGCCCTTGGCGATGTAGCGGTTCACGCGGTCGAACTGCGCCTTGTTGACGACGGGGCCGCAGGTCAGGTCCATGTCCGGCGTGCCGGCGCGCACCTTGGAGAACTCCTCGGCCAGCGCCTTCATGAAGTCGGCGTAGATGCCCTTCTGCACCAGCAGGCGGCTGCCCGCGGTGCAGGTCTGCCCGGTGTTGTGGACGATGCCCTTGACGATGGCGGGAATGGCCAGCTTGTAGTTGGCGTCGTCGAAGACGATGTGCGCAGACTTGCCGCCCAGCTCGAGCACGCACTTGACGGCATTGACCGCCGCGGCCTGCTGGATCAGCACGCCGACCTCGTTGGAACCCGTGAAGGTGATGAAGTTGATGCCCGGATGGCGCGACAGCGCGGCGCCCGCCTCTTCACCCAGGCCCGTCACGATGTTCAGCGCGCCGGCCGGGAAGCCCACTTCCAGCGCCAGCTCGGCCACGCGGATGATGGACAGGCAGGCGTCTTCGGCCGGCTTGACCACGGCGGCATTGCCCATGGCCAGTGCCGGGGCCACGCTGCGGCCGAACATCTGCGCGGGGTAGTTCCACGGAATGATGTGGGCGGTGACGCCCAGCGGCTCGCGGATGAGCTGGACCGAATAGTCCTTCTGGAAAGGGATCGTCTGGCCGTGCACCTTGTCGGCGGCGCCGCCATAGAACTCGAAATAGCGCGCCAGCACGGTGATGTCGCCGCGAGCGGTGGACATGGGCTTGCCGGTGTCGCGGGATTCCAGTTGGGCCAGTTCTTCATGGTGCGCCAGGACGCTCTCGCCCAGGCGCAGCAGCAGCCGGCCGCGTTCCAGCGCCGTCATCTGGCCCCAGCCGCCGTCCAGCGCGTCGCGCGCCGCCTGCACCGCCGCATTCACATCGGCCTGCTGGCCGCGGGGAATGGTCGTGAACACCTCGCCGTCCACCGGCGATACCACCTCGATCGTGCGCCCGTCGCGGGCATCGGCCTGACGGCCGCCGATAATCATCTGCGTCATGGAAAGTCTCCGTGGGAATTCAGTTCAGCGTGATCGAGCCGCGCTCGATCGTCCATATCTGGTCCGGGATGTCGCCCAGCAGCTTGACGTTCGACTCGGTGACCACCACGCACAGATCGGGCTGCATTTCCTTCAGCCGGCCCAGCGCTTCGGTGTAGTCGCGCGCAAGCTTGGGCGCGAGTCCCTGGAAGGGTTCGTCCAGCATCAGCAGCCGGGTGCCGACCATGATGGCGCGCGCCAGCGCCACCATCTTTCCCTGGCCGCCCGACAGGGCCGAACCCGAGCGCTTGAGCATGGGCTCAAGCTGTGGCACCACCTGCAGCACCGTCGCCACGCGGGCCTGGATTTCCGCCTTGGACTGGCCTTGCACTTCACACGGCAGATACAGGTTTTCCTCGACCGTCATGGTGGGGAAGATGACCCGGTCCTCGGGCGCATAGCCCACCTTCATGGCCGCCCGCTTATGCCCGGGTTGCGCGGTCAGGTCGGTGCCGTCGAAGGCGATCTTGCCGGACCGGATCCGGGTGAGGCCCATGATGGTGCGCAGCAGCGTGGTCTTGCCCGCGCCGTTGCGGCCGACGATGCCGATGGTTTTCGACGCCTCGAAGCTGGCGCTGACGTCGCGCAGGATGCGGTTTCCCGCCAGGTCGACGTTGATGGCCGATAGATTCAACATGGTTCAGGCCCCCAGCACTTCGCTTCTGATTTGCGGGTTGTTCAAGACTTCATCGGGCGAGCCGTCCGCGGCCACCTTGCCCGCGATCCAGGCCGCCACCCGCGTGGCGTAGCGCGACACGATGTCCACGTCGTGCTCGACGAACCAGCTCGTCACGCGGCGTTCATCCAGCGCATGCATCACGGTTTCCATCAGCGCGAATTTGTCTTCGGACGCCACGCCGCTGGTGGGTTCGTCCATGATCAAGAGCTTGGGCCGCAGCGCCAGCGCCATGGCCACGTCCAGAAGCTTGCGCTTGCCTTCGGGCAACTCGATGCTGGCCTCGTCGGCCTCGGGAAGCAGGCCCACAAGATCCAGCGTGGCGTCCACCTCGCGTCCGTCGATGGTGCTTTCCAGCGAACGGAACCAGCTCAGTTCCTTGTTGCGCCGCGCGGCGGCAATCTCCACGCACTGGCGCACGGTGTGCTCGGTGAAAAGCTGCGGAAGCTGGAACGACCGCCCCATTCCCAGACGCACGATCTTGCGCGGAGCCATGGCGGTGACGTCCTTGCCGTCGAAGTACACCTTGCCCTTGGAGGGCGCCAGATAACCGGTGCAGATGTTGATGAAGGTGGTCTTGCCCGCGCCGTTCTGCCCGATCACGGCCAGGCGTTCGCCTTCATGCAGCTCGAAGTTGATGTTGTCCGCGGCCACCACGCCGCCGAAGGCCAGGTACAGGTCAGTGGTTTGAATGAGGGGTTTCATGTTCAATTCCTTGCCTCGGCCTGCACGGGCGCCTGCTCGCGGCGCTGGGCGCGGTCCCGCGTCCTGACACGCTTCATGATCTGGCCGACGAATCCGGTGGGGAACATGAAGATCACCAGGATCAGCGTGAGTCCCAGCAGGAACTGCCAGAGGCCCGGGAAATAAGCGGCGGACACCAGCTTGACGGACTCGAACCCCACCGCGCCCAGGAAGGCGCCGGCGGCATGGCCCGCGCCGCCCAGGATGGTGATGAAGACGAACTCGCCCGAGCGCAGCCAGGACCCGATTTCCGGCGTGACCAGCCCCTGCATCAGGGCCAGGATGGCGCCCGAGAAACCGACCACCACGGCCGACAGCAGATAGCCCTTCCACATGATGAAGTAGGCGGAGAAGCCCAGGTACTCGATGCGGGTTTCGTTGGTCTTGATGGCGGACAGGGCCTGGCCGCTGCCCGACCGGAAGTAGCGTTGCACCCACCACGCCAGCACCAGCGACAGGACCAGGGTCAGCACCAGCAGCGCGCGTTCAAAGGATTCCCGCTCCATGGCGATGCCCGCCATGGCCGGCCGCACGATGCGCATGCCGTCGGAACCGCCCGTCAGGGTGTAGAGCTTGCCCAGCAGGGCGAACAGCACCATGCTCAGCGCCAGGTTCAGCATGCCGAAGAAGATGCCACGGTAGCGCACCACGAACAGGCCGATCACGACAGCGGCGGCGAAGCTGGCGGCGACGCCCGCCGCGATCAGCGCCAGCGCGTCGGCGCCCGGCATGGCGCGGGCCAGGAAGGCCACGGTGTACGCCGAAATGCAGGAATACATGGCGTGGCCGAACGAGATCTGGCCGGCGCGCGCCATCACCGATACGCCCAGCGCGGCGATCGCGTAGGTCAGGCCGATGACGATGGGGGTGATGGTCCAGGAATAGGTGTAGCCAAGATACAGCGTGACCAGCGCGGCCAGGAGGCTCAGGACAGCGACTTTCATCAGATGGTCCTCGCTTTGGCCACGGTGAACAGCCCGTGGGGCCGGATGATCAGCACCAGCACCATGATGATGTAGGGCACCGCCACCTCCAGTTCCGGCGCGGCGTACACGGCGATGGCGCGAATGATGCCGATCAGCAGCGCCGCGATGAGCGCGCCGGTGATCTGGCCCAACCCGGCGGTGGCGACCACCGCGAAGGACAGCACCGTCATGTCGGTGCCGGCGCCCGGCACCAGCGACGTGGTGGGCGCGGCCAGCGCCCCGCCCAGCGCGCCCAGGATGGTGGCGATCACGAACGTGATGTAGCCGATCTTCTTGGCGTTAATGCCCAGCGAGGTCGCGACCTCGCGGTTGTGCGTGGTCGCCACGGTCTGCTTGCCCAGCTTGGTGTGGCGCAGGAAGTATTCCAGGCACACGTAGGCCAGCAATGCGGTGATCGGCACCACCACAAGCTGGTAGGTGGTGTAGGTGATGTCGCCGATCTCGATGTTGCCCAGCCGGTTCACGACTTCGCTGGCGCTATAGGGCTGCGCGCCCCACAGCAGGCGCTGGATGTCTTCCAGCATCAGGAAGGCGCCGAAGGTGAGCAGCAGCTTCAGGATGGGGTCGTAGTTCTGGGCGCGGCGTATCAGCACGAATTCCATGATGCTGCCCAGCGCCAGGCCGACGGCGATGGCGGCGACGAACAGGGCGGCGAACAGCAGCACCGGAGAATCGGTCTTGGGGGCCACGAACATGACGAGGCTGGCGGCGGCGTACCCGCCAAAGGCGTAGAAGGCGCCGTGGGCGACATTCAATATGCCCATCACGCCGAACACCAGGGTTAATCCCATCGATACCAGGAACAGCAGACTGGCGTATGCCACGCCGTCCACCAAGGCGAGAGGCAGTAGATCCAAGGTCAAGCGTCTTCTCCCAATACGCTGAGCACGGCCGCGGCGGCATCGCTTGCGCGGCGCGGCGTGCGGGCTTGCGCCCTGGGCGCGCCCGACGCGCCCTTGTCTCTTTGTGAACCTTGCCGTCCCCCTGCGCGGTGCATGCCGCAAGAGCCGGAAGGCGCTTATTCGGATCGGTTCTTCGGCCCCGGTCAAGGCGCCGGGCAGACCGTCCATGTAGTTGTGCGAAGTATAGGTAGGCGTATATCAAGCACCTATTTATCTTTGTGAAAGCCGGGTTTAACAGGCAATGGAGTGGCCGCCGGCTACGGGTTTTCCTGATGCATCGCCGCCAGCGGCGCGCGTGTCTGATAGTCGGGGATAATCCGGATCTGCGCCTCATCCGGCAACTGCACATAACGGCCTAGCCCATCCGGCGCAAGCGCGCCGACGTCGATGCGGGCCAGCCTGGCGCCTTCGGCGTCGCGCACTTCGATGCGCAGTTGCGGCGGGTTCAAGCCATAGGTTTCGCCGGCTTGCGGCGCCAGCACGCGGTCGCTGCGGGCCTGCGAAAGCAGGGCAAGAAAATCGGCCGTGTCGAACCCGGCCGCCCTGCCCCGCGGCGATGCGTCCCAGCCTTGCGGGCCGCGCGTCAGGCTGACGGCATCGGCCGGCGTGGCCAGCGTCACCTGCGCGGCGCGGGACGCGTCCCACGCGTACAGCCGCGCGGGCTTGCCGCTGTCGTCATGCAGATGGGTGTGGCCGCCGTGATGCGCGGGCGACTCGGCGGCTTCATGCCATTGCCACGCCGACAGCGCGACGCCGGCCGCCAGCAACAGCAGCCATATGAAAAGCCGACCGCCGCGCGCCGCGTTCACCGCCGCCTCCACCACAGCAGCAGCCCCGTCATCAGCGCCAGCAGGGGCAAGGCCACCGTGCTGGTCCAGAACACGGCGCGCATCTGGCGGTTGGTGAGCTCGACGCGGCGGTTCTCGTAGTGGCGCGGCCGGATGGCCAGCAAGGAGTCTTCGCCCGCCAGCAACGACACGGCATTGGTGAACAGGGCGCCGTTGCCCAGCGTCGCGAAATGCCGGTTGATGGCGAAGTCGCTGTCGCCCGCCACCAGCAGCGCGGGGCGCGCCGAGCCGTCCTCGCCGGCGGCCTGCGCATTGCGCGTGGCCAGCGCCATCAGCGTGTAGCGGGACGGGGCCTGGCCGGGCAGGTGCGCCTCGCCCGAGGTCTGCGCCAGCGGCGTCACCACCACGCCGGGCGGCAGGCCGTCGCCCGCCGGTTCGAGTCCGGCGGCGCCGGGAAAGAAGCTCAGCGGCAGGCCGCGCGTCATCTTGTGGCGCGTGTAGTCGCTGACGGCGGGGCTGCCGGGATCGTTGCGGTAATGGCTGCCCGGATCGGCCAGCGCGCCGGGCGGCCGTGCAATGCCGAAGTCGCGCAGCAACGCGTCCAGGCCGTGCGGGGTGTCGGGCTCCAGCAGCAGCAGGGTCTTGCCGCCCGCGTGGGTCCAGCGGCGCAGCGCCTGGGCGTCGTCCTCGCCGAAAGGCGTGCGGGGCCCGGCCACGACTGCCACCGCGCAGCGTGGCAGCGCCTGCGCCAGGCTGCCCGCGTTGACGGCGACCGTGGCGAAGCCCAACGTCTGCAACGCATTGCGCGCCATCGCCAGGCCGTGCTGCTCGTGCACCTCTACCCGCGCCACCAGATTTTCGTCGTCGCCGTGCTCTTCCAGGTCGTCCAGCGACGTCAGGCTGTCGAGCGGGGCTTCGCGATGGCCTTGCGTGAAGCAGATGGTCTGCGCGCCGTTCTGGCTGATGCGGATCAGCGCATTGGTGAAGTCGGTTTCGGTGCCGCCGTTGATCGTGGTCTTGCGCGCACCCGAAGCCAGCACCGCGCTGCCCGCGAACTGGATGCCGGCGGCCCGCGCCTCGGCCGGGCGCAGCGCCGGATCCACGCCGCGCACGCGGATCAGCGGATTGGCATGTTCATACTGGCGCAGCAGTTCCAGGGCGTCGACCATGCTCTTGTTGCGCAGGTCATAGAACCAGGTCACCTCAACAGGCTGCCGCACCTGGCGCGCGACCTCGATGCTTTCCGGCGTCAGGCTGTACAGCCGCTGCGCCGTCAGGTCGATCCGGCCCAGATGGCGGGCGGCCCACAGGTTCACCGCCAGCAGCAGCGCGGCCACGGCCAGCACGGGCAGCCAGAGCGACAGGCGCCGCCCCGCGCGGCGCAGGGCTGGCCGGCTCATCGCAGCCTCCAGCGCTTCAGGTTGACGGCGGCCACCATCAGCGCCAGCACCGCCACGCTGGCCAGCGTGACGGTAGCGGGCCCGGGCAGCACGCCCCGGATGAAGTCGACGTGCTGCGCCGACAGCGACAGGGCCTGGAAAAACGGCGACAGCGCGGGAAACGCATCCAGCGCCGCCGGATAGTCGATGAACCACAGCAGCACCAGGATGCCCCAGGTGGCGCTGGCCGCCACGATCTGGTTGGCGCAGGCGCTCGACACCGCGATGCCGATGGCAAGAAACAGCGCGCCATACAGAAACACGCCGATGTAGCCGCCCACGATGGGGCCGTAGTCCGGTTCGCCGTACCAGGCCAGCGGCAGCACCGCAGACATGGTGCCGGCCAGCATCAGCGCCAGCACGGTCAGGCCCGCCGCGTACTTGGCCGCCACCAGCGTGAAGTCCGACAAGGGCAAGGTCAGCAGCAGCTCCAGCGTGCCTTGCCGCGCTTCCTCGGCGAACGCCCGCATGCTGACCAGCGGCATCACCAGCATCAGCAGGATGGTCATGTTGTGGAACGCCGTGACCATCTGCCCGGTGCTGACAAAGAACAGGTTGAAACTGAAGAGGTAGCCCGACAGGGCCCAGAACACCGCCACGACCACCAGCGCCACGGGGGAGCCGAAGTCGGTGCGTAGTTCCTTCCGGTACAGCGCGGCCAGGCCCTTCATGCCCGCCTCCGTGCGGGAGGATCGTTCGGCGCCAGCGCCGCCAGCAGGCGGGTCTCGACCGCGTCCCGCATCGACAGCACGGCGCGCAATTCGGCATGCGCCAGCGCCACGCGCATCACCGCGTCGCACGCGGCGCCGCTTGCGCCGGGCGATTCCCAGCCGATGCGCCATTTGCTGTGGCCCGAATCCAGGATCTCGACGTCCACGCCGCCCACGCCCGGGCAGGCGGCCAGCGCCGCTTGCAGCGCGGCATGACCCGCGCCGGGCAAGGCCAGGTGCAACTGCAGCGCCGCCTGGGATGCCCCCAGCGCGGCGTCTTCCACCAGCCGGCCCTGGCGCAGGATGGCGATGCGCGTGCACAAGGCCTCCACCTCTTGCATCAGATGGCTGCTGAACACCACCGCGCGCCCCTCGGCGCACCGCCGGATCATCGCGCGCGCCTCCACGATCTGCACCGGGTCCAGGCCGTTGGTGGCTTCGTCCAGCAGCAGCACCGGCGGATCGTTCAGCACGGCCTGTGCCAGCCCCACCCGTTGCCGCTGCCCCTTGGACAGGCGCCCGATCACGGACCTCGCCACGCCTTGCAGGTCGAAGCCGTCGATGGCCCGCTCGATGGCCTGGCGCCGCGCGCGGACGCCCCCTTCGACCTTGACGCCGGCGCCGAACTCCAGGTATTGGGTCACGGTCAGCGCGTCATAGAGCGGCGCGCGTTCGGGCAGATAGCCGATATCCGCATTGCCGCGCCCCGCGGCCGGCTGGCGGCCGCGGATCTCGATGCGTCCGCTGTCGGGCGTGTAGAAGCCCGCCATCAGGCGCAACGTGGTGGTCTTGCCGCTGCCGTTCGGCCCCAGCAGGCCCACGATCTCCCCCGGCCGCACGGACAGGCTGAGGGTATCGAGGACCTGGCGCGGCCCAAACGACTTGCAGACCTTGTGCAAGACAACGGCAGGCTGCATGGCGCGCCTTCAGTCGAAGACTTTGGTCTTGGCGTTCTGCGCGTGCTGCGCCGCGTCGTGGCTGTACCAGAGCTGGCCCTGGCGCGCGTCGCGGATCTGCTTCAGGCGGTCGATGGCCAGCATGGATGCCGCCGTGTTCCAGGTGATGCCCGGGATCACGCCTGCCTCGTTTTCGCCGGTGTAGATCGCATCCGCGGCCAGCAGCACCGTGCCGGTCTTGGGCAGCTTCACCTGCAGGGACTGGTGGCCCTGTGTATGGCCCTTGGTGTCCAGAAGGACGATGGTGCCGTCGCCGAACAGGTCGAAGTCGCCCTCCACCTGGATGAAATCGTAGTCGCGCGTGGTGTCGAAGTCCTTCATCACGTAGGCGGCGCGCTGGAATTTCTCGGGCCACCAGGCGGCGCGCAGTTCGGCCTTCTGCACCACGTGCTTGGCCTTGGGGAACATCTTGATGTTGCCGGCGTGGTCCAGGTGGAAGTGGGAATACACCACGTACTTCACGTCGCTGACGTCAAAGCCGGCGGCCTTGAGCTGGCGGTCGATGACCTCGTCGCGGCCCTGGATGGAATTGAACGCGCCGCACAGGCCCTGGCCCCAGTAATTGGCGCAGTTGCCGTCGGCGGTCGCCTGGTTCATGCCGGTATCGAACAGCACCAGGCCGCGCGGGTGCTGTATCACGTAGGCGGGGACCGGAATCTTGATCTTGGTGCCCACGTCCACCATTGCGGTCATGAAGCCCTTGTCCAGTTCGATCTTGCCTACCGACAGCTGCATCAGTTTGACGTCCGGCGGCGCATCGGCGGCCTGCGCCCATCCACCCGCCATGACCGCCAACGCGGCGGCCAGCGATTTCCAGATCTTGCTCATTGTTGTCTCCTCGGACCAACATGGAAAACCGCGGCCAGGCGGCAGCGGCCAATCGGCAAGCGCCCGGTGTATCCCGGGTTTACATCTAGACAGGTGTTTTCCGTGCGAGGGAGCCTTGCGGCGGGCCATGCCAGAACGCGCAACCCGAAACGGCATCTGACGGCCGTTTTCTCTGTTGCGCACTCTGACTCAGGCGGGGTGGACTGCCAATTAAGGATTTATTAAGCAGGGCTTCACGCCGTCCGAAGCGGTAGGAACCCTAATGGACGGCGCGCCCACGGCCGGTTCACGGCGCGTGGCGCGCCTGCAGCTCCGCGAACGATACGAGTTCTCCCGCCAGCGCGCTGGCCATGACGGTGGGCGGGCTGGCCAGCCAGACGCTGCCCGGTCCCGAGCGGCCGGGAAAGTTCCGGTTGATCGCGCTGATCGTCACCTGCGAGGCATCGGTGGACGAGCCCGGGCCGCAATTGGCGCAGGCGCCGCAGGATGGCTGCAGGATACGCGCGCCCACGGCGGCGAAGGTCTGGTCGTAACCCTGCGCCACGCAGTAGTCGCGCACCGCCGTGGTGCCGTACTGCAGATACAGCGTCACGCCTGCCGGCAGCGTCAGGCCGCGCGCCACCGCCCAGGCCAGGACCTGGTGGTAGTGGTCGAAGTCTTCGCGCTTGCCGGCGGTGCAGGATCCGCCGTAGGCGATGTCGATGCGGGGCCGTACCCGGATCGACGACAAGGCCGCGCCGTTGCCCGGGTCGCCGGGCGCCGCCACCATCGGCGACAGCGCCGCGCAGTCCACGCGCACGGTGGCCGAATACGATGCGCCGGGGTCGCTGCGCATCCATGGTTCGATGCCGGCATCCACGCCGCGGCGCTCGCGCAGAAAGCGCGCCGTCTCGGCGTCCGGCGCGACGATGCCCGTCAGCCCGCCCAGTTCGGCGGTCATGTTGGTGAGCGTGGCGCGCTCGTCGATGGACAGGCCGGCGACGGCCTCGCCCGTGAACTCGAACACCTTGCCCACCCCGGCGCCCGCGCGGATCTCGGGCAGCGCCAGCAGATGCAGCACGATGTCCTTGGCCGTGACGCCCGGCGGCGGAGCGCCGGCCAGGTCGATGCGCAGCGACGCCGGCATCGTCAGCCGGACGGCGCCCGTGACGAAGGCGTTCGCCATATCGGTGGTCCCCACGCCGAAGGCCACGCAGCCCAGCGCGCCGCTGTGCGGGGTGTGCGAGTCCGTGCCCACCACCACCTGTCCCGGCAGCGCGTAGTGTTCGGCCATCATGGCGTGCGAAATACCCGCCACGTTGCCGCCGGCGTCGCGCGCCGCCTCGGCCTCGGTCAGCGTGCGGTGCTGGCGCAGGCCGTAGGCGCCGGCGAAATCGCGCTGCGCCTGGCACATCGCGCGCACATTGGGCACGATGCCCGCCCGCACGTGGTTGGGGCTTTCCTCGACATAGGACGTATGGTCTTCAAAGACCACGATGCGGCCGGCATCCACCATGCGCAGGGGCCGTCCGAAGCGCGCATGCAGCATATGGGCGGCCATGCCGGTGTAGTACTCATGGATGAAGCGCCAGTCGGCGCGGATGAAGACGCCCGTGCCCAGCGCGGGCTCGGTGGCCGTCACCGGCGTGCGCAACAGGTGCCGCAGGATGATCTTTTCGAACAGCGTGCGCGGCGGCGTGTCCGGGGCCGCATCCTGTCCGCCGTCCACCGGCGCGACGTCGCGCAGTTGCGATTGCCCGAAGGCCAGCAGCCCGCCCGCCTTGACGATGGCGGCGGCCAGCGCGTCGCGCCCGGCGACGATCTCGTCGACCGTGATGCGTTCGCCCCGTTGCAGGCGCGCTACCAGCCCCATGTCGGTGCTGGTGTAGAGCCCGATGTTGTCGGCGTTCTGGCGATAGATGCGCTCGAAGCTTTCCGCGATCACCAGCCGCACGCCGGCCGACTTTTCGGCCATCGGACTGTGTTCGCGCGACGAGCCCTTGCCGTAGCGTCTGCCCGCCACGACCACGTCGATGCCCGCCTGCCTGACCGCGTCGCTGCCGATCGGCAGCGTGTCCGCCGCGCGAAAGCCGGTGTACGGGTAGCGGCCCAGCTTCTCGTCGAAGTGGGTCAGGATCGGCACGGGCGTGATCTCGTCGGTGGAGATATCGTCGCGCAGCGCCGTGGCCTGGCTCAAGTCCGGCGCGGCGCCGGCCAGTTGCGCGGCCACACAGGCCGGATCCCGCGCCAGGAACAGCAGGCGGACCGGGCCGTCGATGACGAATGCGGCGGTCATGGCGATTCCGCTATTCAATGCTGACGCCCGCGGCCTTGACGAGCGCCTGGCTCTTGGTGATCTCATCGGCCAGCGTCTGGGCCGCCTGCTCGGCGCTGCTGCCCTGCGCCACGAAACCCTGCGGCGAAAGCGCCTTCAGAACCGTCGGCTCCTGCATCGTTTTGCGGGCCGCGGCCTGCAGCTTCTGGACGATGTCGGCGGGCAGGTTCGCCGGCCCGATCAGCGAGATCCAGGCGTCGTAGGAATAGCCCTTCACGCCCGCCTCGTCCAGCGTGGGCACGCCGGGCAGGACGGCGAGGCGCTCGGGCGTGCTGACCGCCAGCGCGCGCAGCTTGCCCGCCTGGACTTGCGCCAGCACCGACGGGATCGCCAGGAAGGCGACCTGGATCTGCCCGGACATGACGTCGGTGATCAGGGCGTTGCCGCCCTTGTACGGGATATGCATCATGTCCACGCCCGCCTTGGATTTCAGCAGTTCACCGGCCAGATGCAGGACGCTGCCCGTGCCGGACGAGCCGTAGTTGATCTTGCCGGGCTGCGCGCGCGCCGCCTTCAGCAGGTCCGCCATCGTCTTGTACGGCGCGTTCTCCGCCACCACGACCACCAGCGGCGTCGTGCCGATGACGGAGATGGGCGTGATGTCCTTGACCGCGTCGTAGGGCATGCTCTTGTACAGGCTGGGATTGATGGCGTGGTTGGACGACACGATGCCCAGGGTGTAGCCGTCCGGCTTGGCCGACACGAGCTGGCGCGTGCCTGGAATGCCCGCGGCCCCGGCCAGGTTCTCGACGATCATGGGCTGGGCCAGCGTCTTGCCCAGGTTCTCGGCGACCACGCGCGCCACCATGTCGGCGGTCGAGCCGGGCGACGTGGGCACGATCAGCCGGATGGGGCGGTCGGGATAGTCCGCGGCGGACGCCGGGACCGCGCAAAGGGCGCCGAGCGCGAGCGCACAGCTTGCAAGCAATCTGGTGGGGGTCATGATGTCTCCGTATAGGACGCAGCGGGGTCTGGATGCCCCGTACCGGCGATGAACGCGTCTTGACTATACGAACGCCGGCGCGATTGCCGAAGTGCCTTCTCGGCAGGCCCGCCATCGCGAATGGCGACGGCGTGTCACGACGGCGTGTTGCGGCGGCGTGTCGCGACGGCGCGTCGCGGTGGCGTGTCGCGCTGGCGTGTCGCGACAGCGCTTCGCGGTGGCCTCAGCCCTGCTGCGCCAGGAACTTCACCAGGGAGGCCGCCGTCGCGGAGAGTTGCGCCTGCCGGGGATACACGATGCAGAGCTGGCGCCGGGCCCAGGGGTCCGACAGCGGACGCACCACCACATCCAGCGCCTGCAGGTATAGCTCTGCCACCTGCTGCGGCATTACCGCGATGCCCAGGCCGGCATGCGCCATGCGGCACAGCGCGTCCAGGCTGGCCACGCGGATCTTGACCGACAGCGTCTTGCCCATGGACGCGGCCTGCGTGGCCAGAAGCTGGGTCAGCGCGCTGTTTTCGCGCAGGCCCACGAAGGTTTCGTCGGCAATGTCCTGCAGGCTGAACTGGCGGGCCGACGCCTTGGGGTGGCTGGACGGCAGCATCACCGCCAGCCGGTCGCGCCGGTAGGGCAATTGCTCGAGTCCTTCGGCGCCCGCGATCTGGTTGCAGATGCCGAAGTCGGCAGCGCGCTCGCGCACCAGGCGCAGGACGTCGGGGCTGTGCTGTTCTTCCAGGTCGATATCCACGTCGGGAAACAGGCGCTGGAACGCCGCCACGTCTTCGGGCAGGAACTGCACGATGGCCGACAGGTTGGCCACCACCCGCACATGCCCTTTCACGCCCTCGTAGAAGCGGGACAGGTCGGCGCCCATGGCCTCGACGTCGCCGATGATCTGCCGCGCGTGGCGCAGCACGGTCTGCCCGGCGGGCGTAGGTGTCACGCCGCGGGTATGGCGGGCGATCAGCGGCAGGCCGATCAGTGACTCCAGGTCCGCGATGCGGCGGCTGACGGCGGAAGGCGCGATGAACTCGCGCTCGGCCGCCCGCGCGATGCTGTTTTCCTGGCACACCGCCACGAACAGGCGCAGCGAGGTCAGATCGAGTTTGCGTAGGATGTTTTCCATGGCGGGCAGGCAGGGGCGGCGGGGCGTGTCCCGCATTGTCGGGGGATCGTACACCACGCCCCACCCCGGCGATCAGGCGGCCAATCAGGCAGCCTGATCGCCGCCAATCACGCCGCCAATCCGGCCGCCAATCGCGCCTGGCCGCCGTTGCGGTAACGGTCCCACAACACATCCTGCCGGACCCGCGCCTCCTCCACGCGCTTCTCCTTCACATGGCCAAAGCCGCGGATCGTATCCGGCACGTTGGCCAGTTCGAGCGCCGCGTCGCGGTTGGCGGCGTCCAGGGTGCGCGCGAACGTTTCCGCCAAGGCCAGGTAGTCGGCGGCGAGCTGCCGCTCCATGCGGCGCTCGGCCGTCTTGCCGAAGACGTCCAGCCAGGTCCCACGCACGCGCTTCATCGGCGCCAGCGCGCGGAACGCCAGCGCCACCCAGGCGCCAAAGGCGCGCTTTTGCAGGCGGCCCTGCGCATCGCGGCGGGCGAACGCGGGCGGCGCCAGGTAATAGCGCACGCGGTAGTCGCGGCCCGGCTCGCCCTCGAACTGCGCGCGCAGCCTGTCCTTGAAGGCGGGATCGGCATACAGGCGAGCGACCTCGTATTCATCCTTGTAGGTCATGAGCTTGGCCAGGTTGCGCGCCACGGCCCGCGTCACCGCGTGCTGCTTGTCTCCCAAGGCGGATTCGCGCGCGCGCACGGCCTCCACCGCCGCCAGGTAGCGGCCGGCATAGGCGTCGTCCTGGTAGGCGCGCACATGCGCCGCCAGCCGCTTGATCAGGGCGTCCAGGGACTCGGGCAGCGCCACCACGCGCTCGGGCGCCTTCGGGCGCAGCGCGTCCGCCCCATGATGCGCCGCCTGGCGGCCCAGTTCGAACGCGGCCAGGTTCTTGTCCACCGCCACGCCGTTGATCTCGATCGCGCGGCGCAGGCTTTCCAGCGATAGCGGCAGGCCGCCCTGCTGCCAGGCGTAGCCCAGCAGCAGCGGATTGGCGTAGAGGCTGTCGCCCAGCAGGGCTTCGGCCAGCGGCCCGGCCTCGATGAAGTCGCAGTTGCCGCCGGTGCTTTGCGCCAGCGCCGCCTGCGCCTGCGCTCCCGGGAAGCGCCAGGCGGGCTGCGACAGGAAGGCGGCCGTGGGCGCGGCGCTGCTGTTGACCACCGCCCGGCCGTGATCCGGCCGCAGACGCGACAGCACCTCCGTGGATGCGGACACCAGCGCGTCGCACCCGATGACGAGATCCGCCTCGCCCAGCGCCACGCGGGTGGCGTGCAGGTCTTCGGGCCGATTGGCAAGCTGCACATGGCTGAGCACGGCGCCGCCCTTCTGCGCCAGGCCCGCCATGTCCAGCACGGTGACGCCCTTGCCTTCGATGTGCGCGGCCGCGCCCAGCAGCGCGCCTATCGTCACCACGCCGGTGCCGCCCACCCCGGCGATCACCACGCGGTACGCGGCGCCGGCGGCGATGCCCGCGGCGCTGGGCTGGGGCGCGTCAAGCAGCGCCGGCACGCCGCCGGCAAGCGCGGGCTTGCGCAGCACCGCGCCTTCCGCCGTCACGAAGCTGGGGCAAAAACCTTCCACGCAGGAAAAGTCCTTGTTGCACGACGACTGGTTGATGCGCCGTTTCGTGCCCAGTGGCGTGTCCAGCGGCTCCACCGACAGGCAGTTGGATTTCACCGAGCAATCGCCGCAGCCTTCGCACACCGCGTCGTTGATGAAGGCGCGGCGTGGCGGGTCGGGGTATTCGCCGCGCTTGCGGCGGCGGCGCTTCTCGGTGGCGCAGGTCTGGTCGTAGATGAGCACCGTGGCGCCCTCGGTGTCGCGCAAGGCGCGCTGCACCTCGTCCAGCGCCTTGCGATGATGCACCTCGATCCCGGCCGGCAGCGCGGCGGCGCCTGTGTATTTGTCGGGCTCGTCGGTCACGACCACCGTCTTGCCCACGCCTTCCGCCTGCATCTGCGCCGCGATCTGCGGCACGGTCAGCACGCCGTCCACCGGCTGCCCGCCGGTCATCGCGACCGCGTCGTTGTAGAGGATCTTGTAGGTGATGTTGGCGCGCGCCGCGACCGCCGCGCGGATGGCCAGCAGGCCGGAATGGAAATAGGTGCCGTCGCCCAGGTTGGCGAAGATGTGGCGTTCCGACGTGAAGTCCTTCTGCCCCAGCCAGGCGACGCCTTCGCCGCCCATCTGGCTGAAGGTATCGGTATTGCGGTCCATCCACATCGCCATGTAGTGGCAGCCGATGCCCGCCACCGCGCGCGAGCCCTCCGGCACGCGGGTGGACGTGTTGTGCGGGCAGCCCGAGCAGAACCAGGGCTTGCGCTCTTCGACCAGCGTGGGGCGGCTGGACTCGCGCTCCTTCGCGTCGATCACGGCCAGCCGGGCCGCGATGCGGGCGCGCAGCGCGTCCGGCAGGTCCGCCTTTTCCAGGCGCGCGGCGATCGCGCGCGCGATCAGCGCCGGCGACAGTTCGTGACGCGCCGGCAGCAGCCAGCCGCCGCGCGGCGTCGACCATTCGCCGCCGCCGTTCTCGCGTTCGTCGAACTTGCCGTACACGCGCGGACGCACGTCGTCGCGCCAGTTGTAGAGTTCTTCCTTCAGCGCGTATTCCAGGATCTGGCGCTTCTCTTCGACGACCAGGATTTCCTTCAGCCCCGTGGCGAATTCGCGCGCGTCCTGGGCGTCCAGCGGCCAGATGCAGCCCACCTTCAGCACGCGGATGCCGGCCTGCGCACAGGCTGCCTCGTCCAGCCCCAGGTCATTGAGCGCCTGGCGCACGTCCAGATAGGCCTTGCCCGCGGTCATGATGCCGAAATGCGCGCGCGGGGAATCCAGCACCACCCGGTTCAGCTTGTTGGCGCGCACATAGGCCAGCGCGGCGTACCACTTGTGGTCCAGCAGCCGCGCCTCTTGCGCCAGCGGCGAATCGGGCCAGCGGATGTTCAGGCCGCCGTCCGGCAGGCCGTCTTGCGGCAGCACGATCCGCACGCGTGCCGGATCCACATCGACCGACGCGCTGGACTCCACCACATCGGTCACGCACTTCATCGCCACCCACAGGCCCGTGTGCCGGCTCATGGCCCAGCCATGCAGGCCGTAGTCCAGATACTCCTGCACGTTGGACGGATACAGCACCGGGATGCCGCTGGCGATCAGCACGTGTTCGGACTGGTGCGCCACGGACGAGGACTTGGCGGCGTGGTCGTCGCCCGCCAGCATCAGCACGCCGCCGTGCGCGGACGTGCCCGCCGAGTTGGCGTGCTTGAGCACATCCACCGAGCGGTCCACGCCCGGCCCCTTGCCGTACCACATGCCGAACACGCCGTCGCGCTCGGCGCCCGGAAACAGGTTCAGTTGCTGCGTGCCCCAGACGGCGGTGGCGGCCAGGTCCTCGTTCACGCCGGGCTGGAACACCACGTCGTTCGCCTTCAGATGGCGCTTGGCTTTCCACAGGGCCTGATCCAGACCGCCCAGCGGCGACCCCCGATAGCCCGAGACATAGCCCGCCGTGTTCAGGCCGGCCTGCTGGTCGCGCAGCTTTTGCATCAGGGGCAGGCGCACCAGCGCCTGCGTGCCGCTGAGGTAGATGCGGCCGGAGGCCTGGGTGTATTTGTCGTCCAGCGTCAGGCCATGGGTATCGGCCACGCCGGGGGGTAGAGGGGCGTTCACGGGGCTTGTCTCCTGCGATCTTCGAGGGGGCTTCGAGGCGGGTTTTTTGGTGTTTTCCGCAGTGTAGGAAGCCCCTCGGCTATCGTATATTCATATATTCAGGTAGCTGGTATGCGATAAACACATGGCTAATGACGTCACGCTCCGACAACTGCGCTACTTTGCCGCCGCCGCCCGCACCGGCCGGTTCTCGATGGCGGCGGCCGACGAGCACGTCTCGCAGTCGGCCGTCACCAACGCGGTGCTGGCGCTGGAAGCGCAGCTTGGCGTGCGCCTGTTCGACCGCCATCCGCACGGCGTCACACTGACGCCCGAGGGCCACAACTTTCACCAGCGCGCCCGCGACGTGCTGGATTCCCTGGACGACGCGCTGCGCGAACCGGGCTTTCAGCGCTATGCGCTGCGCGGCTCGGTGCGGGTCGCGGCGTCCTATACGGTGCTGGGTTACTTCCTGCCCGACCTGCTGGCGCGCTTTCGGCGGCGCTACCCGGACGTGGTGCTGGACCTGGTGGACCTGGACCGCCCGGAGATCGAAAAGGCCGTCGCCAGCGGCGACGTCGAGCTGGGCGTGGCGCTGCTGTCCAACGTGGACAAGCGCGAGCGCTTCGGCCACCAGGTGCTGGTCAGGTCACGGCGCCAGCTCTGGACCGCGTCGGGCCACCCGCTGTTGCAGGGCGCGGCGCCATCGCTCGCCGACATCGCCCGATACCCGTACATCCTGCTGGAAATGGACGAGGGCGAACGCTCCACGCTGAACTATTGGCGCGCCCACGGGCTGCAGCCGGACATCGCGTTCCGCACCCGTTCGATGGAGGCGCTGCGCGGGCTGGTGGCGCACGGGTTCGGCATCACCATGCTGTCCGACATGGTCTACCGTCCCTGGTCGCTGGAGGGCCGCAAGATCGAAGCCTTGCCCATTACCGATGCCGTGCCGCCGATGGAAGCGGGCCTGCTGTGGCATCCGCGCGCGCCCATGGCCAAGCCCGCCGACGCCTTCCGGCAATTCATGACGTATGCGTGCGGGGTCTGACGCCTGCCGCCCGCGCGGCCGAGAATCCGGACGCTACACCAGCAGCGCACCCTTGCGCCGGGTGAACTGGGCCAGGGACTGAAGCGCCAGCGCATGCATGGCCGCCACCGACGGCAGCAAGGTCTCTTCCTTGCGCGTCAGGACGCCCACGATCCGCTCCACCACGGGCTCGGCCAGCGGCACGAAGGCCAGGCCGCTGCCGGTGGCGGGCCGCGCCAGCACCGGCAGCACGGTCACGCCCAGTCCGCCGACCACGCTGGCCAGCAGCGACGCGCGGTTGGACACCACCATGGCCGGGTCGTCGATGGCGCCGCCGAGCTGGCGGTTCTTCAGCGTGTCGAAGGTGGCGTTGCCGATCATCCGTTCGGCCGCCAGCGCCGTCCACGGCACCGGCCCGCGCCGCCGCGCCAGCGGATGGCTCTTCCTGCAGACCAGCCCGAAGGCGTCGCGCGCGACCGGCGTGAAGGCCACTTCGGCCGTGCGCGGCACCTGGCCCGCCACGCCCACCTGCACTTCGCCCGTCAAGACCAGCCGGTGCACGTCCGGGGACGGCTCATCGATGGCGCGGATGCGGATGTCGGGGTGGCTGCGCGCGTAGCGTTCCAGCAAGCGGGGCAGCCATTCGTCAGCCAGTGACGGCATGACCGCCAGCGACACCGGCCCCTGGTTGCCCATGCCGAACTGCCGTGCCGCGTCCAGCACCCGGTCATGGGTGGCCAGCAGTTCCCTGAACAGCGGCGCTACCGCCGCCCCCAGCGGCGTCAACTGGGCGCGCTTGCCGGGCTCGAACAAGGGCGCGCCCACCTGCTGCTCCAGATCCTGCATGGCCGCCGACACCGCCGCCTGCGACCGGAACGTGCCTTGCGCGGCAAGGCGGAAGCTGCCGTGGTCCGCCGCCAGCAGGAACTGGCGCAGGTGCTGGATCTTCAAGGGCGTGGGCATGGTGGCGGGCGTGAATGAATTCGGATTTTCCGAAATTAACTTACGTTAATTTGGATTGTCAAAATTCCCCTGCGAACTCAACAATGGGCCCATCTTTCAGCCATTGGTATTGGAGCAGCGGAATGTCTCTGCAAGTGCGCAAGGTAGTCAGTTATGTCGAGAAGACCCTCATCGAAGGCGGCCGCGCGGCCGAGCGCCCGCTGGTGATGATCGTGGCGGCCGCCGTCGTCCGCAATCCGTGGGCGGGCCTGCCGTTCCAGGAAGACCTGCGCCCCGGCATCCTGGAGGCCGCGCCCCCGCTGGGCGAACTGCTGGTCGCCGAAATCCTGCGTCAGGCCGGGTCGGCGGACAACATCGAAGCCTATGGCAAGGCCGCCGTGGTGGGCACCGCCGGCGAGGTCGAACACGCGTCCGCGCTGATCCATACGCTGCGCTTTGGCAACGCCTACCGCAACGCGGTGGGCGGAACCAGCTACCTGAGCTTCACCAACATGCGCGGCGGACCAGGCTGCGTGATCTCCGTCCCGTTGATGCACAAGCTCGACGAAGGTCTGCGCTCGCACTACCTGACGGTGCAGACCACCATCAACGACGCGCCCGCGCCGGACGAGATCGTGATCGCGCTGGGCGCCGCCACCTCCGGCCGCCCGCATCACCGCATCGGCAACCGCTATTCCGATCTGCAGGAACTGGCGCAAGAGGCCCAGGCAAAATGAGCGCGCCACGGCGGCGCTCCGGCCGCGGCGAGCCCCTGGTCCTCTTGCACGGCGTCGGCCTGGACCACACCTTGTGGGACGATCTGGCGCCCCTGCTGGAACCGGACTTCGATGTGCTGCGCTACGACCTGCTGGGACACGGCGCGGCGCCCGCGCTCCGGGGCACGGCGGACATCCAGGACTTCATCGCGCAACTGGACGAAGAGCTGGACGGCGCCGGCTGGCGCGGCGCGAACCTGCTGGGCTATTCCATGGGCGGCCTGGTCGCGGGCGCCTATGCCGCGGCCCGGCCCAAACGCGTGAAGCGCCTGGTCCTCTTGAACACGGTGTTCCGGCGCACGGACGAAGAGGCCGCGGCGGTGCGCGCCCGGCTGGCCTCGGCCGCCACGCAGGACACACAGGCCGCCGCGAAGGTGTCGCTGGCCCGCTGGTTCACGCCGGACTTCCAGGCCCGCCGCACGGAGCGCGTCGCCCGGATCGAGCAGCGCCTGTTGGACAACGACCGCGCCAGCTTCCTGGCCGCCTACACACTGTTTGCCAATGGCGACCCGATCCTGGCGCGGGCCGCACCGGATATCGCCTGCCCGGTCCTGGTCATGACCGGTGAGCACGATGTCGGCTCCAACCCGCGCATGACGCGCGAACTCGCACGGGCCTTGCCCAACGCCTGCGCCCGGGTCGTGCCGGCGCAGCGGCATATGCTGCCGGTAGAGGAACCCGCCACCGTGGCCGCGGCGCTTCGGTCCTTTTTCCAGGCGCGCAAACCCGAATCGTCCGCCGCATAGAGACGATCCGCCACAAGCCCACCCAAGGTGGAGATGGAGACAAAGAACATGAACCGCAGAACCTTGATCAAGAGCATCGCGGCGCTGGCCCTGGCCCCGCTGGGCACGGCGGTGCGCGACGCCGCCGCGCGCGAAACGCCCTTGCGCGTCATCGTGCCGTTTCCGCCGGGCGGCGGCACCGACGTGCTGGGCCGCGTGATCGCGGCGTCGCTGGAAGGCGCGCTGGACCGCCCGGTCATCGTGGAAAACAAGCCGGGCGCCAGCGGCATGCTGGGCGCGGACTACACCGCCAACGGCGCCAAGGACGGCAGCATGCTGCTGTTCGCCGGCCTGGTCCCCTCGGTGCGCTACTACGCGCGCCCGCCGGAAGAGGTGCTCAAGCAGTTGACCCCGGTATGCCCGATCGCCCGTTCGCCGTACATGGTGGCCGTCAACAGCGACCTGCCCGCCAAGACATTGGGCGAGCTCGTCGCCCAGGCCAGGCGCGAGCCCAAGGGGCTGACGTTCGGCACGCCCGGCAACGCCACGCCCCAGCACCTGGCGACCGAACTGCTGCAGGCCGCCTGCGGCATCGAAATGCTGCATGTGCCCTATCGCGGCACCGGTCCCATGATGACCGACCTGCTGGGCGGCCAGATCCAGGTGGTGGTCGCCACCGTGGCCGCCGTCGAACCCTATCTGAAGAGCGGTCGCCTGCGCGTGCTGGCCGTGACCAGCCCGCAGCGCCTGCCCAAGTATCCGGACCTGCCCACCGTGGCGGAAAGCGGCTTTTCCGGCTTCTCGGCGCAGATCCAGTTTGGCACCTACTGCGCGGCCGGCACGCCCGAGGCCACGGTGGCCGCGTTGAACCAGGGCATCAACCGCGCGCTCAAGACCGAGGCCGTGCACGCCAAGCTGGCCGAACAGGGCTTCGAACCCACCGGGGGCACGCCGGCGCAGTTGCAGGAAGCGCTGCTGGCGGAAATCCGCGACGTGGCGGGACTGGTGCAGGCGGGCAAGGTGCGCGTGGACCTGTAGGGAAGCAGCGCGGGACGCGGTCGTCCCCGCGCTTGCGCCGCCACCCCGAGCGGGGTAAATTGTTGACAATCTGGCGCCCAGACGCGCCTTATTCCGATTATTTCCATCAAAACCGGATAGATTGTTGACACCATGAGCAAAGTGCTGACCCTGCCGGGTACCCCACCGGGCGACGGCGAGACGCTTTCGGACCATATTTTCCGGAAGATCCAGTCCGCCATCGTCAAAGGCGAGATCGCCCCGGGCAGCAAGATCTCCGAGCCGGAACTGGCGCGCATCCATGGCGTCAGCCGGGGCCCGCTGCGCGAGGCCCTGCATCGGCTGGAAGGCCAGAAGCTGCTGGTCCGCGTGCCGCATGCCGGCGCGCGCGTCGTGTCGCTGTCGCGGCAGGAACTGTCCGAACTCTACGAGATCCGCGAATCGCTGGAAGGCATGGCCTGCCGGCTGGCCGCCGAACGCATGCCCCCGGCGGAAATCGCCGAACTGCGCGGCGTGCTGGAAGCGCACGAACGCGACGAGGCCTTCCAGGCCGGCCTGGGCTACTACCAGCAGGAAGGCGACTACGATTTCCATTACCGCATCGTCAAGGGCAGCGGCAACCAGATGCTGTTCCGCATGCTGTGCGACGAGCTCTACCAACTGGCGCGCATGTACCGCATCCAGTATTCGACGACGCCCAACCGCCCCCGGCAGGCTTATGCCGAACACCACCGCATTCTTGACGCCATCGCCGACGGCGATGGCGAACTGGCCGAAATCCTGATGCGCCGCCACATCCGCGCATCCCGCATCAACATCGAACAACAGATCGCGCAGGGCAGCCTGCAGCGCACGGAGGCATGATGAACCAGTCGTACCGCAAGACCCTGCCGGGCACCCGCCTGGACTACTTCGACGCCCGCGCGGCCGTGGAGGCCATCGCCCCCGGCGCCTATGACGGCCTGCCCTATACCTCGCGCGTCCTGGCCGAAAACCTGGTCCGCCGTTGCGACCCGGCGATGCTGACCGACGCGCTCAAGCAGCTCATCGAACGCCGCCGCGACCTGGACTTCCCGTGGTTCCCGGCGCGCGTGGTGTGCCATGACATCCTGGGCCAGACCGCGCTGGTGGACCTGGCCGGCCTGCGCGACGCCATCGCCGAGAAAGGCGGCGATCCCGCCAAGGTCAACCCCGTGGTGCCGGTGCAGTTGATCGTCGACCACTCGCTGGCCGTGGAATTCGACGGCAACGATCCCGACGCCTTCGCCAAGAACCGCGCCGTCGAAGACCGCCGCAACGAAGACCGCTTCCATTTCATCGACTGGACCAAGCAGGCCTTCGAGAACATCGAGGTCGTGCCGCCGGGCAACGGCATCATGCACCAGATCAACCTGGAGCGGATGTCGCCCGTGATCTACACGCAGGACGGCGTGGCCTTCCCGGACACGCTGGTGGGCACCGACAGCCACACCCCGCACGTGGACGCGCTGGGCGTCATCGCCATCGGCGTGGGCGGCCTGGAAGCCGAAAACGTCATGCTGGGCCGCGCGTCGTGGATGCGCCTGCCCGACATCATCGGCGTGGAACTGAGCGGCCGCGCCCAGCCCGGCATCACCGCCACCGACATCGTACTGACCCTGACCGAATTCCTGCGCAAGGAAAAGGTCGTCGGCGCGTACCTGGAGTTCTACGGCGAGGGCGCCTCCAGCCTGACGCTGGGCGACCGCGCCACCATCTCGAACATGGCGCCCGAATACGGCGCCACGGCCGCGATGTTCTCGATCGACCAGCAGACCATCGACTACCTCCGCCTGACCGGCCGCGAGGACGAACAGATCGCGCTGGTGGAAACCTATGCCAAGACCGCGGGCCTGTGGTCCGACAGCCTGAAGACGGCGCAGTACGAGCGCGTGCTGCGCTTCGACCTGTCGACCGTGGTGCGCACGCTGGCCGGCCCGTCCAACCCGCATCGCCGGCTGCCGGTGTCCGACCTGGCCGAACGCGGTATATCTGGCGTCGTCGAAAACGAACCCGGCCGGATGCCGGATGGCGCCGTCATCATCGCCGCCATCACCAGCTGCACCAACACCAGCAACCCGCGCAACGTCATCGCGGCGGGCCTCTTGGCGCGCAACGCCAACCGCGCGGGCCTGGCCCGCAAGCCCTGGGTGAAGAGCTCGCTGGCGCCGGGATCGAAGGCCGTGCAGCTCTACCTGGACGAAGCCGGCCTGACCGAAGACCTGGAAAAGCTGGGCTTCGGCGTGGTGGCGTTTGCCTGTACCACGTGCAACGGCATGTCCGGCGCGCTGGACCCCGTGATCCAGCAGGAAATCATCGACCGCGATCTTTACGCCACCGCCGTGCTTTCCGGCAACCGCAACTTCGACGGCCGCATCCACCCCTACGCCAAGCAGGCCTTCCTGGCCTCGCCGCCGCTGGTCGTGGCCTACGCCATCGCCGGCACCATCCGCTTCGACATCGAACGCGACGTGCTGGGCATCGCCGCCGACGGCCGCGAGATCCGCCTGAAGGACATCTGGCCCAGCGACGAAGAGATCGACGCCATGGTCAAGTCGGCGGTCAAGCCCGAGCAGTTCCGCAAGGTCTATGCCCCGATGTTCGGCATCAAGGACGACCGCAACAGCGCCGTCAGCCCGCTGTACGACTGGCGCCCGCAAAGCACCTATATCCGCCGCCCGCCGTACTGGGAAGGCGCGCTGGCCGGCGAACGCACGCTGCGCGGCATGCTGCCGCTGGCCGTGCTGGGCGACAACATCACCACCGACCATCTGTCGCCGTCCAACGCCATCCTGCTGGACAGCGCCGCCGGCGAATACCTGGACAAGATGGGCCTGCCCGAAGAGGACTTCAACTCCTACGCCACGCACCGCGGCGATCACCTGACCGCGCAGCGCGCCACCTTCGCCAATCCCAAGCTGTTCAACGAAATGGTGAAGAGCGCCGACGGCACGGTCACGCAGGGCTCGCTGGCGCGTGTGGAGCCCGAAGGCCAGGTCATGCGTATGTGGGAAGCCATCGAAACCTACATGGAACGCAAGCAGCCCCTGATCATCGTTGCCGGCGCCGACTACGGCCAGGGATCGTCGCGCGACTGGGCCGCCAAGGGCGTGCGCCTGGCCGGCGTGGAAGCCATCGCCGCCGAAGGCTTCGAGCGCATCCACCGCACCAACCTGATCGGCATGGGCGTGCTGCCGCTGGAATTCAAGCCGGGCGTGAACCGCAAGATGCTGGGCCTGGACGGCACCGAAAGCTACGACGTCATCGGCGAACGCAAGCCGCGCGCCGACCTGACGCTGGTGATCCACCGCCGCGACGGCCAGACCGTTGAAGTCCCCGTGACCTGCCGCCTGGACACCGCCGAAGAAGTCTCGATCTACGAGGCCGGCGGCGTGCTGCAGCGCTTTGCCCAGGATTTCCTGGAAGCCGAATCCGTATCGGGCGCCGGCAAGCTGGCCGGCTGATCCGCCTTACATGTCATGACAGGCGGGCGCCGCGCGCCCGCCCCCCACCTTCCGCACATCAGGACTGCCCCATGGCCCATGCTCCCCAGACCAAGATTGCCGCCACCTACATGCGCGGCGGCACCAGCAAAGGCGTGTTCTTCAAGCTTGACGACCTGCCAGAATCCGCGCGCGTGCCCGGCCCCGCGCGCGACGCGCTGTTGCTGCGCGTGATCGGCAGCCCCGACCCCTACGGCAAGCAGATCGACGGCATGGGCGCCGCCACGTCCAGCACCAGCAAGACCGTCATCGTCGGCAAAAGCACCCGCCCGGATCACGACGTGGATTACCTGTTCGGGCAGGTCTCCATCGATCAGCCTTTCGTGGACTGGAGCGGTAACTGCGGCAACCTGTCGGCCGCGGTCGGCCCGTTCGCCATCACGAACGGCCTGGTCGACGCGGCCCGCATTCCGCAGGACGGCATCGCCATCGTGAGGATCTGGCAGGCGAACATCAAGAAGACCATCATCGCGCACGTGCCCATCACGGGCGGCGCGGTGCAGGAAACCGGCGACTTCGAACTGGATGGCGTGACCTTCCCCGCCGCCGAGCTGCGCCTGGAATTCATGGACCCCGCCGAAGAAGGCGAAGGCGGCTCCATGTTCCCCACCGGCAAGCTGGTGGACGACCTGGAGGTGCCGGGCGTGGGCACATTCAAGGCCACCATGATCAACTCCGGCATTCCCACGATCTTCCTGGAAGCCTCGGCCCTGGGCTACACCGGCGCGGAACTGCAGGACGACATCAACGGCGACGCCGCCGCGCTGGCGCGCTTCGAAACCATCCGCGCGCACGGCGCGCTGCGCATGGGGCTGATCAAGAACCTCGAAGAGGCCGCCAGCCGCCAGCACACCCCCAAGGTCGCCTTCGTGGCCCCGCCCAAGGAATACGTGTCGTCCAGCGGCAAGAAGATCGGAACCGCCGACATCGACGTGCTGGTGCGCGCGCTGTCCATGGGCAAGCTGCATCACGCCATGATGGGCACGGCATCGGTGGCCATCGCCACCGCGGCAGCGGTGCCCGGCACGCTGGTCAACCTGGCCGCCGGCGGCGCCGAACGCGACAACGTCTGCTTCGGCCATCCGTCGGGCACCCTGCGCGTGGGCGCCCAGGCCCAACTGGTGGATGGCGAATGGAAGGTCACCAAGGCCATCATGAGCCGCAGCGCGCGCGTGCTGATGGAAGGCCGCGTACACGTGCCGCGCGTGGGGTTCTGACCGGGGCGCGTCAACGCGCGCACCGCGTTTTCCAGGGGTTTCAAGCCGATTTTGTGAATTGCGAGCCGCGAGCAAAGGCTCGCAATTTACATTTTCGGACCGGGCTCAGGGGCTTGAACACTAGACGCCGTCCGCGTCCGCCCCTATACTTAACAGATGTTGTAATTCATCACCGGACCCCACCGATGCTCAGTCATCGGGGGCACCCGTCACACGGTCGCGCACAGCGGCCCGGCGCCTGCGCCGAAACACCACAACCCAGCCCCAGGCCCCACTGCCGGCGGCTGCGGAACAAACCCCTGCTTACCCGGCAGGAACATTGCTCACCGCATTGAGCCCGTCTGCGTCAACGGCACCCGTGTCCGCGACGCCTGGGCCCTATGCCGCGGCAAGGCACCAATACGGTGTGTCTTGTGTCTGTCCGCTCCGGGCTGCCATCCCCTGCCCGGCCGGACAGGCACGCGATCGCGCGCTCGAAACGAAAACAATGCGTCCGCGATCCACTGGTGTTTCGCCCGCGCCATGGGAAGGCCCGCCGCCCATCGCACCCCGCGGAAACGGCGACCACGCAGCCACGGCCCCTTGGGCTGACGCGGCTGTCGAGGAGTAAGGACCCACAAGATGCAAGAGACAGTTTTCTTCCAGTTATCGGCGACCACCGCCATCCTGTTGCTCGCCGGCTTCTACGGCGCCACGTTCCTCATGTCGCTGTTCATCGGCCAGAAGAACGAGAATGTCGACGGCTACATGGTGTCCAACAACGCGGTCGGCTTCGGCCTGTCGACCGCCAGCATGATCGCCACCTGGATCTGGGCCGCCTCGTTCTATGCCAGCGCCACGTCCGGCTTCAAGTACGGCCTGTCAGGCCCGCTGCACTATGGCTTCTGGGGCGCCCTGATGATTCTCTTCATCTATCCCTTCGGCAAACGCTTCCGGCAACTGGCGCCCAAGGCGCACACGCTGGCCGAAGTGATCCATGCGCGCCACGGCGCGTCCAGCCAGATGATCATGGCGGTATCGAACATCGTGGGCAGTTGCATCAGCCTGATGGTGAACTTCACCGCGGCGGGCGCGCTGGTGTCCATACTCAGCCCGCTCAGCTTCATCCAGGGCGTGCTGATCGCCGGACTCGGCGTGCTGTCCTACACCTTGTGGTCGGGCTTCCGGACATCGGTCATGACCGACTTCGCGCAGCTCGCGGCGATGATCATCGCCGCCGTCATCATCATTCCGCTGATCTTCTTCAATGCCGGCGGGCCAGACCTGCTGCAGGCCAATATGTGGCGCCTGAACAGCGACCAGGCTGACTTCTATTCCACCAAGGCCATCATGGAGCAGGGCGCGCCCTACTTCGTTGCGGTGCTGGCCTACGCGATCGGCAACCAGACCATCGCCCAGCGCCTGTTCGCCGTGCGCGAAGACCTGATCAAGCCCACCTTCCTGACCGCCACGGTCGGCTATGGCGCCGTGGTGATCGGCTTGGGCATGCTGGGCCTGCTGGCGCTGTTCGTCGGGCTGGAGCCCGCCAATGGCGACCTGAACAACATCATTCCGCAGATGGCTTCGACCTATCTGCCACCCTTCGGCATCGCGCTGTTCTTCCTGCTGGTCGTGGGCTCGCTCTCGTCCACCGCCGACTCCGACCTGGCCGCGCTGTCCGCCATCGTCATGACCGACGTCTACGCCAAGAACATCGCCCGCGGCCGCCCGGACCCGCGGCGCATGCTGTGGTGGGGCCGCGCCACCATGATCATCGCCACGATGATCGGCGTCATTTTCGCCAGCCTGCGCCTGGATATCCTGGTCATGCTGGTGTTCGTCGGCGCGCTGTGGGGCGCCATCGTCTTCCCGGTGATCGCCAGCTTCTACTGGGACCGCGTCAGCAACCGGGCCTTCGTCTGCTCCGTGCTGTCGGCGGTGGTGCTGTTCACCATCGTGCGATTCGAGCTTGTGCCGATCCAGGGCGCCGTGGCCTTCTTCTTCGAGCTCTTTTCCGCCATCGGCGGCGCCGTGGTCCTCGGGCTCATGGCGTTCGGCTTCCTTGGGCGCCGCATCGCGATCGCCGTCGGCGCGATTACCTTTGCCGTCCTGCTGCCCTTTTTCATCGGCACGCTGCGCGACTACATCGTGCTGATGGGATCGCTGACCGCCTACGGCGTCAGCGCGACCGTCTGCGTGGCCTTGAGCCTGCGCAATCCGCAGCGCTTCGACTTCGGCCTGCTGGCCGAACGCGTCACGTCGTTCCACCGCGAGCAGCAGGCCGTGTCGAAACCGCAGCCGGGCAACCCCGTCGCGGAACCGGTCAAGGCTTGATTGCCCGCCCCCGACACACCAGGAGATTGATATGTTGTTGACCGCTTATTTTCTGATCTGGCCGGCGATATCCGCCGCCATTCTGGCGATCCTGTGCGTAACGCTGTGGCGGGACATTCGCGCCGCCCGGCGCGGCGGACAGTCGATGATCTGAACCGGCGCGGTGGCCTGTCTGGGCGGGCCACTGCGCCGGCGTCACGACGGCGCTGCTGCGTTCCCCAACACCTTCAACAACGCCACGCCCGCCGCCACGATACTTCCGTCCACGCTCAGCTCGCCTTGCATGAACACCAGGCTGGACGTGGCGCGCACCATGCGCCCCCGCGCCTCCAGGAACTGGCCCGCGCGCGCGGCCGCCAGGAAATGCGTGTCGAGCTGCACGGTCACGCAGGCGCGCCGCGCAAGCGCTTCCCATGCGATGGCGCTGAGCGAGTGATCCAGCAGCGCGGTCAGCAGTCCGCCGTGCACCACACCCGCGGGATTCAGGTGTTCTTCCGTCGCCAGCAGGCCATACGCCCAGCCGTCCGCTTCCTTGCGGGCCCACAACGGGCCGATCAGCCCCGCGAATCCGGGCAGCGACTTCTGCCGCCATCCGTCCGCGCCCAGCGATTCGAGTGTCGGCATCGTGTTCATGGGATCAGTTCCGGGTTGCCAGCAGTTGCGACAAGGCATTTGCCTCGGCCTGAAGCTCCTTGGCCAGGGCGTCGACACGCGCCGCGTCGAGCTGCTCGGCCAGGCCCGCGGCCACCAGCGCGTGGGTCATGCGTTGCTGCCTGTCCAGCACCGGCACCGCGATCACGACAACGCCGTTGATGTAGTTGTTCCGGTCCAGGCTGTAGCCCAGGCGCCGCACGGCGTCCACGTCCGCCTTCCAGGCGTCGAATTCGGGCGCCTGATCCCAGCGCAGGCCCTTGAAGCGGCGTTCCAGTTCCTTGTCCGAAAAATCCGCGAATGCCGCCACCAGACGGCCCGTCGCGCTGATCAGCGCGGGGAAACGGCTGCCCACATCCACATGCAGGCGGAACGGCGCGGTCGAGCGCGACAAGGCCAGCACGACCATATGGTCGCTGCCCGCGACTTCGACGCCGATGGCGGTGACGTTCGCCGCGTGGGCGATCTTGTCCAGCACCGGTTGCGCCAGGGTAGGAAACGGGCTGCTTTCGATCACGCTGCGGGCCAGCGTCAGCATGCCCACGCCCAGGCTGTAGCGCTTGGTGCCGGCGTCGACCTTCACCAGCCCCTCTTCCACCAGGACCCGCAGGATGTGCAGGCAGGTGCTGGTGACCATGCCGAGTTCCTGCGAGATCGTCTTCAACGTCATTGGCTCACCGCCCTTGCCCAGCAAGCGCAGGATCGCGATCGACCGCGTCACGGCGGGGACCGCCCGAACGCGCGGGCCCGCGGCTGCCGCGGGTTCCTGGGTACTGGTTTCGCTCATCTGACTCTCCGTTTTTATTGCGGCAAGCATACCTTGCGCGGGGCCGCAGGATAGGACCTGCTCGACCTGATAATTGTATATATACAATTGATAGACGTGGTTGACAATTTAAATCGCGGCGCGCATAGTCGCTTCAACAGATTGCGGATCCACACAGGTACGACGAAATGACGAAGCTGACCGAGACCACTTCTTATGCGGACGCCCAGGCGCTTTGCTCCGCCGACAAGCTCTGGGAGCTGTTCGATGGCGACCGCGAACGGATGAACATCGCCCACGAATGCATCGACCGGCACGTGGGCCGCGACCAGCCCGCCATCATCCTGGTGCGCGCGGCCGGTGGCGACGAGTCCTATTCCTTCCAGCAGATCTCCGAGGAATCCTCGCGCTTCGCGCATTACCTGGCCGAACAGGGCATTCGCCCCGGCGACCGGGTCGCGGTGATGCTGGAACCGTCGCTGCCGTTTTACGTGGCCATGTTCGGCGCCATGAAGATGGGCGCCATCGCGGTGCCGCTCTTCACGCTGTTCGGCCCCGACGGCATCCGCCTGCGCGTCCAGGACTGCAAGCCCCGCATGCTGGTGACGAACGCCGAAAAAGCGCCCCTGGCCGCTGGCGGCGCAGACATGCAGGTCGTCATCGCGGACGATGCGTTCATCGGCACGCTGGCCGCCTACCCCTCGCGCTATGACTGCCGCACGCGTGCCGACGACCTGGCCATTTTCCAGTACACATCGGGCACCACGCGCGAACTGCCCGACGCCGTCAAGCACACCCACCGCGCGCTGGTCACGTTGATGCTGGCCGCGCTGTATGGCACCGGCGTGCGCCCGGGCGACCGCTTCATGTGCCCGTCGTCCCCCGCCTGGGGGCACGGACTGTGGCACGGCACGCTGGCGCCGCTGGCGCTGGGCGTGACCATCGGCGCCTACGCCGGCAAGTTCAATGCCGAACGGCTGCTGCGGGCCCTGCAGGAACACGGTTTCAACAACATCTCGGCGGCCGCCACGCACTACCGGATGATGCGAAATTCCGGCGTCGCGGACCAGTACCGCTACCGCCTGGACAAGGTGTCCTTCACCGGCGAACCCATCGACAGCGAAACCTCCGCGTTCGTGGAATCCACCTTCGGGCGGCCCGTCTGCAGCATGTACGGCACCACCGAAATCGGCGTGTGCCTGGTGAACTATCCGGGCGCGCCGGACTTCCCGGTCAAGGCCGGGTCGCTGGGCAAGCCCGTGCCCGGACTGCGCGTGGAAGTCCAGGACACCAGCGGCCAGCCCTGCGCGCCCGGCGAAACCGGCGAACTGAAACTGTGGCGCCGCGACGAATGGGTCGCCACCAAGGACTTGGGACGCGTCGACGAAGACGGCTACTTCTGGCACGGCGGCCGCGCCGACGACGTCATCATTTCGGCCGGCTGGACCATGAGCGCCGTCGAAATCGAAGACGCCATCCTGAAGCATCGCGACGTGTCCGAAGCCGCCGCCATCGGCGTGCCGGACCCCTTGCGCGGCCAGGTCGTCAAGGCCTTCGTGGTGTCCGCCCGCTCCGGCGACGCCGCCTTCATCGAAGAGATACAGGACGCGGTGCGCAGCCGCCTGGCGCAGCACGAATATCCGCGCCAAGTCGTGTTCGTCGCCGAACTGCCCAAGACCCCCGCCGGAAAGATCCATCGCAGAAAACTGCGCGAGCAAGAGCTGGCGGCCGCCAGCGCGACGCCCGCCAGCGCCGCGCACGCCTGACAAACCGTTCACCCCCCTATCCACACCCAGGAGACATCATGCTGACCACGACCAAGACCGAAAGAAGCTTCCCGAAGATCACCGAACGCGGACTGGACGAATTGCGCGAGCGCATCGGCGTCAAGATCGGCGCCACCGCCGAACCCTGGTGCTACGAAGCCACGCGCGACAACATCCGCCACTACGCCCACGGCATCGGCGACGACAACCCGCTGTGGTCGGATCCCGAATACGCGGCCAAGACGCAGCACGGCGGCATCATCGCCCTGCCCAGCTTTCTTTTTTCCACCAGCCGCATCGTGTCCGGCTACGTGGGCGGCCTGCCCGGCGTGCACGCCATGTGGTCGGGCGCGGACTGGACGTGGCACAAGACCGTCAAGCGCAACGACACCATCTCGACCGAAGCCCACCTGAAGAACCTGATCGAACACCAGACCCGCTTCGCCGGCCGCGCCGTGCAGCAGATCTATCACGTGGACTTCTTCAACCAGGACGGCGACAAGGTGGCCGAAGCCGATAGCTGGTGCTTCCGGACCGAGCGCGACCACGCCCGCGAACAGGGCAGCAAATACAAGGAAGTGCGCGCCCGCGAGCCGCGCCGCTACAGCCCCGAGGAAATCAAGGAAGCCTACAAGCTCTATGCGCAGGAAGAAGTTCGCGGCGCCACGCCGCGCTACTGGGAAGACGTGAAAGAAGGCGAAGCGCTGCCCGTGATGTTCAAGGGCCCGATGACGGTGACGGGCTTCATCGCCTATGCGCAAGGCTGGGGCGGGCTGTACATCCGCGCCAACAAGCTGGCCTGGCAACTGATCGACGCGCACCCCGGCGTGGGCATCACCAACCGCTTCGGCATCCCCGACGTGCCCGAACGCGTCCATTGGGAAGAAGAGTTCGCGCTGGAAGTCGGCGCCCCCGGCGCCTACGACTACGGCCCCGAGCGCAATTCGTGGCTGACGCACCACCTTACCAACTGGATGGGCGACGCGGGCTTCCTGCGCAAGTCCACCTGCAAGATCCGCCGCCACAACCCCGAAGGCGACATGCTGTTCTTCAAGGGCAAGGTCGTGCGCAAGTACGTCGAAGACGGCCGCCATCTGGTCGAGATCGAACAAGAAGCGCGCAACCAGGACGACGAGCTTTCCGTGCTCGGGTCGGGTGTGGTTGAATTGCCCACCCGCGGTTAAACGTCGGAAAAAATCGAGGTCAGCGATGTCTGGTTCATCCGAGCTTGCTGCACCCGCCCCCGCCGCCCCCGCCCGGGGCGCGCTGGAGGGCCTGCGCGTCATCGACCTGTCCCGCGTGCTGGCGGGGCCGCTCTGCACGCAGATGCTGGCCGACCAGGGCGCGGACGTGATCAAGGTCGAACCGCCAGGCGGGGACGAGACGCGCACCCTGGGGCCGCCCGTCAACGACGACGGCGACGCCGCCTATTTCACGGCCGTCAACCGCGGCAAGCGCGCCATCGGACTGGATCTGTCCCAGGCCGCCGGCCGCGACGTCCTGCTCACCCTGCTGGCCGACGCCGATGTCCTGATCGAGAATTTCATTCCGGGCACGATGGCCAGATGGGGGCTGGATTACGAGGCGGACCTGAAGCACCGCTACCCCCAATTGATCTACTGCGCCATCTCCGGCTTCGGCGACGACGGCCCGCTGGGCGGACTGCCCGGCTACGACGCCATCCTGCAAGCCATGTGCGGACTGATGAGCGTGAACGGCGATCCGGCCAGCGGCCCCACCCGCATCGGCATCCCCATCGTGGACCACCTGACGGGCTACACGGCGCTCTCGGGCATCCTGCTGGCGCTGTATCACCGCGCGCGCACCGGCCAGGGCCAACGCGTGGAGGTCACGCTGTTCGACACCGCGCTAAGCCTGCTGGTGCCCCATGCCGCCAACTGGATGCACACGCAGCGCGCGCCCGGTCTGCTGGGCAGCGCGCATCCCAACATCGCGCCCTACGACCGTTTCGCGTGCCAGGACGGCGCGATCTTCCTGGGCGTGGTGAACGACCGCCAGTTCCGCCGGTTCTGCGACTATGCCGGCCTGACGGCCCTGCTGGAAGACCCGCGCTTTGCCACCAACCGCTCGCGGCTGGAACATTGCGACGCCCTGCGCGGCGCCATCGAGAACGCGCTGTCGGATCGGCCACGCGATGCAGTCTGCCGCGACCTGATGCGGCTGGGCGTGCCGGCTGGCCCGGTCAATAGCGTGCCCGAAGCCTTCGAACAGGCGCACACGGCCCATCGCGGCATGCGGATCGACAAAGACGGTTATCACGGCATCGGAACGCCCGTCCGGCTGTCGCGTGCGCCGGCCCGCGTGGACCGCCTGCCCCCTGCTTACGCGCAGCACACCGACGAGGTCCTCCGGGAGGCCGGCCTCGTCGACTCTCAAATCGCGGCCCTGCGGGAACAGGGTATCTTGCCGCGCTGGCCTCCTTCCAAGCCGTAGCCGCAGGTAATGCCATCAAATAAAAAATCGAGGAGACCACCATGAAGACACTACGCCTCATCGCCGCGCTAGCCGCGCCGCTATTGTTCTCACTGTCCGCCGCGGCCGCGGATAGCTACCCGTCAAAACCCGTCAAGATCATCGTCCCCTATCAGGCGGGCCAGGGCACCGACGTGGCCGGACGCTATCTGGCCGAATATCTGGCCCGTGACCTGGGCCAGCCCTTCATCGTAGAAAACCGCCCCGGCGCGGGCGGCAACATCGGCGCGTCCGAAGCCGCGCGCGCGGCGCCCGACGGGTACACGCTGCTGATGGGCACCAATGGCACGCACGTGCTGAACCAGTACATGTATGCGTCCACCGCCTTCGATCCCGAGAAGGACTTCGCGCCCATCATGCTGGTCAGCTCCTTCCCCATGGTGCTGCTGACCACGCCCGCCTCGCCCTATGCCAGCCTGGCCGATCTGCGCAACGCAACCAAGGCCAAGCCCGACAGCGTCAACGTGGGCATGCCCAGCACCACCGCGCGGCTGGTCTTCGAACTGCTCAAGCAGCAAGGCGTGAACAGCCTGCGCGGCATTCCCTACAAGGGATCAGCCACCGCCACGACGGATCTGCTGGGCGGCCAGGTCCAGGTCGGCATCGACACCGTCAGCGCGGCCCGCTCGTTCATCACCGGCGGCAAGCTGCGCGCGCTGGCCGTGACCTCGCTGAAGGAATCGGCCCTGCTGCCCGGCGTCCCGTCAGTGGCGGCGCAAGGTCTGGACGGCTTCCAGGTCATCGCCTGGAACGGGCTCTACGCGCCGAAGGGCACGCCGCAGGCGGCCATCAATACCTTGAACGAGGCGCTTGCGAAGATCCTGGCCCGTCCCGAAGTGCGGCAGAAGCTGCTGGACCTGGGCCACGAGCCCGGCGGCGGCACGCCCGGGGAGCTGGCTTCGTTTGCCCGCAGCGAACGCCTGAAGTGGCAGCCGCTGATCGTGCAGGCCGGCCTGAAGGCGGAGTAAGGCTAAGGCTGGACGGCGGCAAGCTTGGGGCGGCTTGCCGCCGCCACCGCCGCGGCCAGCGTGATCAGCGCCGCGCCCGCGGCAAACACCGCGCGCAGCCCGGCCGCAAGCGCCTCGGGCGATCCGCCCATCGGATCCGCCACCCCGGCGCCGGCGGCGAACAGCGCGCCCATCGCCGACGCGCCGGTGATCAAGCCCAGGTTGCGGGACAGGTTCAGCATGCCCGACACGGCGCCGCGTTCGCCGCCACCGATGCCGCCCATCACGGCCGTGTTGTTGGCCGCCTGGAACAGCGCATAGCCCGCGGTAAGCACGGCAAGCGGAACGATGTACCCCGCCACGCCGAACGCCGCGCTCGCCGCCGGCAGCGTGGCCGAAGCGGCCGCCATCGCGATCAATGCGGCCAGCGCCATGGCCCGCGCGCCAAAGCGATCCACGCAGCGGCCGGCGGGCACGCCAGCCAGGGCGGCCACGAGCGGACCACAAGACATCACCAGCCCAGCCCGCGCGGCATCCAGCCCCAGCGCGCCCGCCAGGTAGAAGGGCCCCACCACCAGGGTCGCCATCATTACCGTGGCCACCAGCGCGCTGGTGGCAAAGCCGCCGGCCAGCACCGCGTTGCCAAACATGGCCGGCCTGATCAAGGGATGCGCGGTCCTGTATTCAACCCTGATGAACAGGCCCAAACCGGCCGCCGCCGCCGCAAGCAAAGCGCCATTGAGCAATCCAAAATGGCCGCGCCCCAGCGTCATCGACAATGCGTAGGCCGCCAGCGTCAGCGCCAACAGGGCGTTGCCCAGGCGGTCGAAGCGAACCGCTGTCTGCGCGGGATGCCGCCGATCGGCCGGCAGATGGCGCAGGGCCAGCCAGAACGTCAGCACGCCCAGCGGCAGATTGATCAGGAAGATCGCCCGCCATCCCGCCCCGGCGATCAGCGCGCCACCCAGCGTCGGGCCCAGCGCGGTGCCGACCGCCGACATCGTGCCCAGCCAACCCATGACGCTTCCCGTCCGGCCCTTCGGCGCCGCCTCGCTGGCGAAGGCCATGGTCAACGCCATCAGTACAGCGGCGCCCAGGCCCTGCGCGGCGCGCGCCGCCACCAGGACCCAGAGGTCCGGCGCCGCGCCGCACAGGACCGACGCGGCGGTGAACAGCGCCAGCCCCGCCAGCATCAGCCGCCGCCGGCCCAGCAGATCGCCCAACCGGCCGGCGCCCACGATCGCGGCCGTGATGGCAAGCAGATAGGCCAGCACCACCCACTGCACCGCCTGAAACGACACGCCGAACGCCTGCGCCAGCGTTGGCAGGCCGACATTGGCGATGCTGGTGCCCAGCGATGACAGCAGCGTCGCCAAGGACAGGCACGCCAGCAGGGCGAAGCGCGGCGGGGAAGGCAAAGGGAAATCATCGGAGTCGGGCATGATCGTGTCCAGCAAAGGGAAGACAAGACCCAGCGTAGGCCCGGCGCACGATTGGCGGAAGACGCAGCATTTGCACTGAATACCTGCATGCGACGCCATGTCGTGCTTTCCCGCCGCGCGGCGGACATGCTACGTTTGCCGCATGACCATGCCCGACCTCAATCTGCTGATCACCCTGGACGCGCTGCTTGCGGAAGGCAGCGTGGCGGGCGCGGCCCGGCGTTTGCGCCTGAGCCCCTCGGCCATGAGCCGCGCGCTGGCGCGCCTGCGCGACACCACGGGCGATCCGCTGCTGGTGCGCGCGGGGCGCGGCCTGGTCCCCACCCCCCGGGCGCTGGAACTGCGCGAGCGGGTCGGCGTGCTGCTGAGGGACGTGGAAGGGGTGCTGCGCCCGGCGGAGCATCTGGACCCGGCGCGGCTCGCGCGTACGTTCACGCTGCGGACCAGCGACGGTTTCGTGGAGAACTTCGGCCCCGCGCTGCTGGCCCGCATCGGCGCGCAAGCGCCCGGCGTGCGGCTGCGCTTCGTTCAGAAGACGGACAAGGACAGCGCGCCGCTACGCACGGGCGCCGTGGACCTGGAAACGGGCGTGGTGGGGGATTCCGCCAGCCCCGAGCTGCGTACGCGCGCGCTGTTTCAAGACCGCTTTATCGGCGTCATGCGCGCCGGCCATCCGCTGAGCCAGGGCAAGGTCACGCTGGCGCGCTACGCGGCCGGCCGCCACGTCCTGGTGTCGCGCCGGGGCCTGGACTCGGGGCCCATGGACGAAGCCTTGAAGCGGCTGGGGCGCGAACGCGGCATCGCCGCCATCACCGGCGGCTTTTCCGCCGCGCTGGCGCTGGCCCGGGCCTCGGACCTGATCGCCACGGTTCCCGAACGGCATACCGAAGCCATGCGGGAAGGCATGCGCGGATTTTCCCTGCCCTTTCCGATGGAGCCCTTCCTGGTGTCGATGCTCTGGCATCCCAGGATGGATGGCGACGCCGCGCATCGCTGGCTGCGCGGCTGCGTCCTGCAGGCATGCGGGAAGACTGCCCCGGATTAGGGCCTGGCCACGGGTCCTGACCGGCGGCCCGGCCGGGGCACGGCCTGGCCCCCGGCCTATGCCAGCCCTATTGCTTGGGCGCGCTGGCCGCCAGCGCGTCGAACTGCTTGTCCAGTTCGGCCAGCGAATCGCGGATGTGCGCGCGGCGGTCCTTGATCCACTTGTCCTGCGAGGCGAGCTGTTCGCGCGCTTCCTTCAGCATGCGGTCCATTTCCTTGGGCTGGGGGCCGCCGCTGGTGGCGCGGTTCTTCACGATCGCCACGGGATCCAGCGTCGCGCGGAACTCGGCTTCGCTCATGGGCAGGTCGGTGCCGTACTTCGAGTCCTTCATCGTATCGGCGTAGATGCGGCGCGCCTGATCGTAAGGAAAGTCCAGCGGCTTGATGTTGTTGGACTTGGCGTACGACACGACTTCCGACGCGAAATGATGCCCCGCGCGGAACGGCAGCTTGTACTTGTGCATCAGCACGTCGGCCAGTTCCTGCGACGCGGTCCAGTCGCTGTTCAGTTCTTCCAGCGCGCGGTCGGGGCTGATGACCATGGCCTTCAGCACGCGGTCCCAGCGCTTGAGCGCGGAAATGCCGCTGTCGACCATGGCCGAGTTCTGCTTCACGTCCTTGGGGTCGCTCATGCCCGGGGTGATGTTGTGGGTCTGCATGATCGGCCCCATGGCCAGCGTCACGGCGGTCGACGCGTCGCTGCGCGTGTCGTTGAGCAGGCCGGGATTGCGCTTCTGCGGCATGGCGCTGGACACGTAGGTATTGCCGCCGCCCTCCTGCAGCAGGATCCACGGGCGCGACTGCGCGTACTGCGTCATCACGTCTTCCACGAAGTTGCCGGTGCGCAGTGCGATGCTGGTGACGATGGACGCCACTTCGACCGGCTGGTCCATGGACGAGATCTGCGAAGCGTCGTAGGCGTTGTCCACCAGCGCGGCGAATCCAAGGTATTGCGCCATGCGCTTGCGGTCCAGCGGCCAGCTCGTGCCGTTCAGCACCGTGGTGCCCATGGGCGAGCGGTCGATGCGGACGTAGGCTTCGCGGATGCGCTGCGCGTCGCGCGCCAGGCCGGCGGCCTGCCCCAGCAGGTAGTGTCCATAGCTATTGGGCTGCGCCGCCACGCCGTTGGTGTAGTTCGGCACGATGGTGCCGGCATGCTTGGCCGCCAATTCCACCAGCGATGCCGACGTGATGTTCAACTGGTCGGCCAGTTCCAGCAGCTTGTCGCGCAGGATCGCGCTGCGGTAGGTGGCGTGCATGTCCTGGCTGGAGCGGCCGGCATGCAGCAGGGTGATGTCCTCGCCCGCCGCCTTGATCAGCAGGGGTTCGAAGGTGATGACGGTGGCCGGCCGCTTCGCGCCCGGCTGGTTGCCGTCATGGATGACCTTGGCCACGCCCGCCGCCAGGCGCGGCGCCATGGCCTTGTCCAGCAAACCTTCGTCGGTGTTGATGACCGTCGTGGCCTTGTTCATTTCCCCGAGCCAGAAGAAGGGGTCGCGCGGCGGGGACTGCTGGGCGGCCGCGGGATTGGCGGCCAGCGATAGCACCAGGGCGGCGCCCAGGGCGGGAAGAAACTGTCTCATGGCGTTCTCGTTATAGGGGTGGCCGGACAGTGTATCCAAGGGTCACGCTCGACGGCATCCTGTATTTCACGGAGGCCGCAGGGTCCGGGAAGCAAAAAAAAGGCTGGCCCCGGAAGGCCAGCCTCTGCGCGTGCGCCGGAACGGTTGCGCTTAGAAGCGCCAGCTCACGTTCACGGTGCCGGTGTTCTGGCGGTTGCCGTCGCCAAACTGGCCCGAGTAGGCCAGGCCCAGGGTGGCGTTCTTGCTCATCGCCAGGTCCACGCCCAGTTCCATGACCGCCGCGTCGCGCGCCAGCGGATTGCCCGCCACGGTGAAGGGCTGGCTGCCGTCGAACGACATCGTCGCTTCCGGATTGACGTCGCCGTAGGCGTGGCGCCATCCCAGCATGCCGCGCAGGCGGGCGGCGGTTTCCTTGACGTCGAACGTGGTCTGCGCGCGCAGGCCCAGCGTGGTCGTGCCCACGTGGTTGGTGCTGCTCTTGCCGCTGAGCGCCGCGTCGCCGCCCGATTCCGAGAAGCCGCGGGTGCGCAGGTCGCTGAAGTCCGCGCCGAAGAACGGTTCAAGCGTGACGCGCTCGGTCAGCGGAATCGCATAGCCCACATCGGTGAAGATCTGGCCGGTGCTTGCGCTGTAATCGGCCTTCAGTTCCTGGCGCTCGCCCGCCGCGTTGATGTTGCGCTTGCTGTCGATGTCGTGCCACGTGTAGGCCAGGCCGGCGGTGAAGTTGATCTTGCCCGAGCCGGCCTCGAACGACTTGCCGCTATAGAGGATCGCGCTATAGCTGTTCACGTCGGATTTCGCGGAACGGTCGTCCACGGTGATGCTGCTGTCGGTGTAGCCAAACGCGCCGCCCAGGCGCCAGCCGTTGCCCACGCCGTGGTCCCCGCCGACGAAGATGCCGACGTCGCGTTCACGGGACTTGGCGACGTTGCTATTGCCGTCCATCGTGCGCCAGTTGCCGAAGACCTGCGCCCACATCGGCTGCGCGGCGGAGCGCGGCAGCATCGAGGCGTCGCCGCGGCCCACTTGCGCCGTGGGGGGGCCCGGGATGAAACCGGCATTCATGTTGGCGCGCAATTGCGCGGTGGGCAGGCTGGCGACGTTGTTGCTGACGTTCTGCATCGCGGACACGCTGCTGCCGAACGATTCGCCGGACAGGTCGGCGAACACGCCGGCCGGGGTGCCCTCGGGCAGGTTGAGCACACGCGAGTACAGCGAACTGGTGGCGGGCATCGTCTGCACCGCTTTCGCGACCGAACGCTGGTTGCCGGTAACGGCCAGGTCGGCGAACTCGATGGGACGGGTTGCGCCGCCGCCGGTGTTGCCGCCGGTGTTGCCGCCGGTATCGCCGCCGCCGTTGTCCACGGGCGGCGTGACGGGATCGACCGGAACCGTCTTCAGGTTGACGCTCAGCACCACGTCATTGCCCTGATAGGCCAGCTTCGGATCCAGATAGGCCAGATTGCTGGACAGGCTGTCGAACTTGCCGTTCAAGCCGCCGTCCGCGGTGACGATCGTGTAGTTGGTCGCCGCGGCATAAGCGCCGCCCGCGCCCACGTGCAGCACCGAGCCCGCCAGGTTGGCGGCACCCATGGCGTGCACGGTGTCGCTCTTGCCGTCCGGCGTGGCATCAACGCGATAGGTCGAATCCGCGTTGAAGGTCAGGTCGCCGTTCACCGTGAGGGCGCCGACCGGCGTCTTGGCGGTGCCGGGCGAAAGGGTCGAACCCGCGAGCAGCGTCGTCGGGCCCACATCGCCCGAACCGGCCAGGGTGCCGCCGATCGACATCAGGCCCTTCACTTCCTGCTTGGACAGGGTCAGCGTCTTGCCCGCGGCAAGGTTCAACTGGTTGACGCTGATCTTGGCCTTCGGCGAAAAGTCGGCGTTGACATTCAGGATGCCGCTGCTGGCCGTGATGGCGCCCGTGATATCGCCGCCCTCGAAGTTCAGGGTGGACGCGCCAAGGCGGACATCGCCAGCAATCGTACCCGTGTTGGTGATGACCATCGGCACGGTCGCGCCCGCGACATCCAGCGCCACGTCGTCGATCTTGCGCTCGATGGTGCCGGTGTTCAGGATGCCGCCGATCACGGTGGCGTTATTCACCACGATGCCCGCCTGGAGCACATTCGTGTTGACGATGCGCCCGCGAACCTCGCTGCCGCCGGAGACTTCGAGCCCCACGCCGGTACCGTAGCTGCCCGAAATCCGGCCGTCGTTCAAAATGTCGCCATAGACCACGGTGCCATTCAGGACCTGGACGGCGAACGTGCCGGTCAACTGGCTGCCGACCTGGTTCATGATCGAACCGTTCAGGGTCGACGCGTCCAGCTTGATGCCGGCGCCCGTGCTGGACGCATTCCACAAACTCCCATTGTTGATGATGTGGCCTGCACGCTGTGCATTGTTGATCAGGCTGATGGAATCGTAGCCGCCGGTATTGATGAGATCGGCAACAACCACCGGGCCGCCATCTTGAATATACGGCCCGCCCGCGGCGAAGGCGGACGGCGCACCGAAAGGCGAAGCACTCAGGCTGAGCAGCAGGGCAAGACGAGTAAGCGGAAAGCGGCGAGACATTTTGTAGTGACCATGTAAATTTCGTTTCGGAAATGTACAGATCATTGCATCGCTATACCTGAGCAAATCTGAGCAATTTGTAAAGTGCGCTGTATATCCTGAATTTAGCGGCACAAAACGCGCTAAATAGCTAATTTTACGCGACGATAAAATCCGGCCCGTCAATCTGTGGCGATACAAATAGATGCTTTCAAGCAACAGCTGTCAGATGTCGACAGGCGACGCGCAGCAGGAAACCCTAATCGGATTCGGTCCACGGGCCGGCCGGCTTTCGCCCCAGCCCGGGAATGAGTCCGCTGAGTCCGCTCAGTCCGCGCGGTGCAACGGCAGGCTCAGGCAGAAGCACACGGGCTCCGCCCCGCCCGCGGTCTCCAGGATGACCGTCCCGCCCAGACGCTCGGCGATCGATTTGACCAGGTACAGACCCAGGCCGGCGCCCGGATGGCGCAGCGCATTCTGCCCCCGGTAGTACTTCTGGAACAGGCGCTCCTGCTCGGCCGGCGGGATGTGGCTGCCCGGGTTGGAGACCGCGATGCGCAGCACGCCCCCCTCCTGGCCCACCGCCACGGTCACCGTCCCGCCCTCGGCGCAATGCCGGTCCGCGTTGGCCAGCAGATTGCGCAATGCGATGTGCAGCATGCTGGCGTCGCAGGCCAGGACATGCGCGCCAGGACCGTAGGCGCATTGGATGCGTCCGGGCGGGAACTCCCGGCGCAAGTCTTCCAGCAGCGCCGGAACGTCGCATCGGGTCATGCGCAGCGCGGCGCGCGGCTCGCGCATGCGGTCGTCGGTCAGGTATTCGTCGACCAGGGCCAGCAGGCGCAGCGCGGCGTCGCGGATGTTGCCGCAGCGCGCCAGGCTTTTCTCGACCGGCGCGGCAAGATTGCGGCCCAGCTGCTGCGCCGACGTCGTGATGATGGCCAAGGGCGTGCGGAATTCGTGCGACACCATGGCCACGAACTCGCGCTGCTCCACGAACATCTGGCGCTCTTTGTTCAGCGAGGTGCGCAGCTCGCCCTCCAGCGCTACCCGGCGTTCGATTTCGCTCTGCATTTCGGCCGTGCGCAACACGACCTCCCGTTCCAGCCGGTGGCTGTGCTGACGCGCCAGCTCCGCGGCCAGATTGGCCTGCTGCCGTTCCTTGAAGCGGCGCTGCCGTTCGTAGCGCCCCACGATGAACAGGCTCAGCAACAGCATATGCAGCATCGTGCCCAGCGTGGAGACGTACTCCGTGAAGGCGTTGACCGGGAAGACACCCAGGTTGCGCAGAAAGGCGATCAGCACGCTCACATAGAACACGCCGAAGGCCACCGCGAAAAAGCGCGCCGGCCGCCACCCGCGTTTCAGCAAGTAAACCGCCAGGGCCGAAAAGCCGACGATCAGCAACAGGGCCAGCGCCTGGATAGGCTGCATGCCCCAAGCGTAATGCCCCGTCACGACCAGTGTCGCGCACGCCACGGCAATGCCCCAGAACAGCGCATCCAGCCAACGCACCGTGCGCGGATAAAGCGCGGCAAGGTTCAATTGGCGGCACGCGATGCGCAGCGCCACGGGCAGGCTGACGGCGATGCCGACGCCCAACAGGCGGTCGCTCCAGGCGACCGGCAGGCCCGTGAGCTGCTGCACCAGTCCCAGCGACAGCACTTCATTGAAGACGCAGTTGCCGATGTAGGCCAGGAACAGGCCACTCATGGGCGCGCGCGTGACCAGCCAGAAGGCGGCGTGCGCGCAGATCAGCAGCAGATAGAAACCGAAGTACAGGCCGAACAGCAGCCCCTCACGGCGCGACTGGTTGTCGAAGGCCAGACGTTGCCAGACCTCCAGGCGCGCCGCCAGCGCATTCTTGCTTTCCAGCCGCACCAGGATGACGTAGTCGCCCGCGCTCGGCGGATTGAATTGAATGACCGGGCTGCGATAGTCCACCGGCCATTCGGCGCGCGCCAGGTCCTCGCCGCTGCGTCCCAGCGGCGCCCATCCGTCGCCCCGGCTCACATAGGCGCGCACATCGTCCAGCAGTGCATTGCTCAGGCGCAGCATCCAGCCGCCCTGCGGAATCTGGTCCACCCGCACCGGCAAGCGCAGCCAGACCGTGGCCGGCGTGAAGCCCGCGCTCAGGTTGCCGGGCAGCGGCGTCCAGCCGGGCGCGTCCGCGGCGGTGGCGGCATCGAGCGAGCCATTCGGGTCGTCCAGGCGCTCAAGATGGCCCCCGGCGTCCTCCACGCCAACCTGCCCGTCCAGGCGCAGGGGCGCCGCGCGCGCCTCCGCGGCCAAGAACAACATGCCGGCCATCAACCACGCCAGCAGCGCGAGCCACGCGCGTGTCGTGGGGTAATATTTCCGCTTCATCAAGTCGCAAACCCTACGCATTTCCGTGCAACCAGGCAGATTACACCAGCCCGCCGGCGGCATTTTCACAGGCAACGCATGCCTGATGTGATCCTGCTGGAAGACGAACCCGTGCTGCGCCAGGAACTTGGCGAATTTCTCGAAGAACTGGGCTACGCGCCACTATGCGTATCCAGCCTGAAGGAATTCGACCAATGCTTCGACGCCGGCCGCCATCGGCTTGCCGTCATCGACATCGGCTTGCCCGACGGCTGCGGCCTGGACCTGATCCAGCGCCTGCGCCAGGAGGGCCAGCAGGTCGGCATCGTCGTGTTCAGCGCGCGCCACACCGGCCCGGACAAGATCGCGGGCCTGGGAATGGGCGCCGATCATTATCTGGGCAAGGGCTGCGACCTTGACGAGCTGGCCGCCACGCTGGCGGCGCTGGCCCGGCGCCTCGGCCTGCAACGGCCTGGCGAAGACCAGCCGCCCGCCGAATGGCTGCTGGACGTGGGCCCGCGGCGGCTGCGCATACCCAACGCGCCGGCCGTTCCGCTGTCGCAGCAGGACCTGACGGTGCTGCGCTGCCTGATGAACCGGCCAGGCGAAAACATCAGCCGCCGCGAGATCATCGAATCCCTGGGCGCCGATTTCCTGGAATACGACCAGCGCCGCCTGGATACGCAAATGCGCCGCTTGCGCCGCCGCGTCGAAGCCGTCAGCGGCCAGACGCTGCCGGTCAAGACACTGCGCAACAGCGGCTTCTGCTTCTACCTGCCGGCGCAAGTCCAGGCCTGAGGCGCGCGCGTGATGTGCCGGGGCTGCTACAGCGGCGCCGGATCGCCCCTTAGCCGGATTTCGGCCACTGTCGTGGCGCCGCGCTGATCCAGCGAAAATTCATAGCGGCCGGCGTAGCGCAGGGCCAGGCGGCGGCAGAGATTGCCCAGGCCGCCCGCGCTCTGGACCAGATCGAAGGGCGCCTGCAACTGGCCCGGGTTGTCGACCGCGATGATCAGCACATCGTCCTGAAGGCGGGTGCGGATGTGGATCACGAACCGGTCGCGCTCTGAACGCATGCCGTGCTTGATCGCATTCTCCGCCAGCCCCTGCAGGGTCATGTGGGGTATGTTGATCTGCAGCGTGGCCGGGTCGATCTGGCACCGGCATTCGAGCTGCCTGTCAAAACGCAGCGCCTGTATGCGTATGTAGGCCTGGGCCGCCTCGATGTCCTCTTCCAGCCGGCACAGGCCGCGCCCGCGCCTGTCCAGCGAATAGCGCAGATAGTCGGCCAGGCGGCGCGTCATCTCTTCGGCAACCTTGGGGCGATCGGCGATTTCCGCCACGATGGTGTTGAGCGAATTGAACAGGAAGTGGGGCTCGATCTGTAGCTGCAGATGTTCCAGTTCCAGTTTCAGTGACCGGGTCTCGGCCTTCATCTTGGACATGCGTTCGGTGCGCGCCGCCAGTTCGGCCGACACGCCGAAGTAGATCAGCGTCCAGATGGACAGTATTCCCATGTAGTAGATGAAGGCCAGCCGGTATTGGTTTCCCGGTATCACCCGGATCATCCCCGGCAGGAACAGTTGATTGATGGCATAGGCAATCGAGGCCAGCAACGCCGACGCGGCCACGCACAGCAGCACCGCGCAGGCCAGCACCAGCAACGGCGAATCGGCCTTGGCCGGCCGGCGTCCGTGCAGCACGGCGGCCGCGCTGGTCATGACGAACGCCAGCGGCTCCAGCGCCAGCGTGAGCCAGAACGCCGCGACGGCATTGCCGAACACGGCCAGGCGGATGAAGTAGCCGATGACCGCAAGAAAAACCCACCCCACGACCTGGGCGCGCCAGAATCCCGGGGAAGATTCCCCCTGGCTGAGTCCCTGGCCGATCGAAGTCAATATCATGGAGAGAATATACTCGCCACATCCCTGGCGCCTGAGAGAACCATGCTACGCGTGCTGATCATCGACGACGAGGCGCCGGCGCGGCGCTACCTGCGCCGCCTGCTTGAAGCCGCGCCCGCGGTCCAGGTCGAGGGCGAGGCCGCCACGGTCGAGCAGGCCAGACGCTTGATGCGGGACCATCAGCCCGATGCCATTTTCCTGGATATCGAACTGGCCTCCGGCACGGGCTTCGATCTTCTGGACGGCCAGGAATCCGCGGCCTCCGTTGTCTTCGTTACCGCGCATACCGACTATGCCGCCCGTGCCTTCGACGTCGAAGCGGTCGACTATCTGCTCAAGCCGGTCTGCCCCGACAGGCTCACGCAGACGCTGGCGCGGCTGCGCCCCCGCGCGGCCGGCCACCTGTCCATGCGAACCAAGGCCGGCACCCGGCTGATCAAGGTTCAGGAACTGACCGTCATGCAAGCCCAGGGCGACTATGTGCGCCTGAGCAGCGCCGCCAATGCGAACGAGCTGATGCACATCACGCTCAAGCGGCTGGCGGCGCAGCTTCCCTTCCCGCCCTTCTGCGCCTTGTCGCGCTCGGTCATCATCAATCTGGAGCATGTCTCCCATTTGTCGCAACTCGCCGGCGCGCAGACCGAAGTGACGTTCAACAACGGAGTCGCGCCCATCGTCCTGGGCCGCGTCGCGTCGCTGCGCCTGCGGCGCGCGGTGGCGCAGGCATAAAGCCCGCGCCGCCGCCTTGGCCAGACACGCCACGCGCGCGCTCAGAACGGCACCATCACCTTCAGCGCCGCGCTGTGGCTGCTTACGTGCTCCGAGAACTGGCCTTCGTACTGCAGACGGAAATCCACGCCGCCCGCCTTCATCACCTCCAGCCCCGCGCCCACCTTGCCGACCACGTCGTCGACAGGCAGCGAAGTGTCGAAGGCGCCCGTGCCCTGCGGCGCGCCGCGCAGGCGCGCGCGGGAAGTCCAATCGTCCTGCGACAGGAAGGACCCGCCCACATACAGGAACGGACGCAGCATCGCGCCGTTGTCGAGTTCGGCCCGGCCGCCGATCTCGATCATGGGCGACAGGCCCACGACGAACTGATCGCTGCCGTCGACCGACAGCGCCAGCGGGTTGTCGCCCGACTCCGTGTAGGCGGGCATGCGGCTGTAGCTGAAATCCAGATCCACATAGGGCTTCACGTACGTATTGCCGTGCGCGAAGGTACGCGCGGCGCGCAGGCGCGCATTGAACCCGTACACGTCGGGCCGGCTGGACACGGTTTCCTGATAGCCGGCGATGTCGATGCCGCGGTCCATCCGATAGCCGCCATAGCCGCCGCCCAAGGCCGCGGAGAACACCCACTGTCCCGCTTCCCGCTTCAGCACCACGCCGGCGTAGCCGCTGTCGCCATTGCCGTTGACGCTGCCGTCGCTGGCGCGCACGTGGCTGTTCTGGTACGCCATGGAGCCGCCAAGAAACCAGCCGGGGCTGACCTCGCGCTGGCCGCCGAACTGATAGGTGACGGTGTCGTAGTTGAATCCCGAGGTGCCTGCGCTGCCGTCCTGGCTGGTGGCGCGCCCGCTCACCTGCCCCCAGAAGCAATTCTGTTCGCCCGTCATCGCATCCGCGCCGGTGAAGGTGGGACACGACATCATGGCGCCAGTGAACTGCCCCAGGTTGGCGGCGGACTGCACCGCCGGCGCGAGCGTCACGCCCGGCGACAGGTTGGCGACGCTGTCGCGGTAGGCGCCCGCGCCCTGGCGCGAGGCCAGGTCCAACTGCGCGAAGAGCGGCGCCAGCGCGGAATTTCCGCCCGCGTCCCAGATGCGCTGCAAGTGCCGGGCGACCTGGCTCTGGTTCTGCTTCAAGCTCATCGAAGCCGCATTGAAATCGGCGGCCTCGACGCGGATACGGGTTTCCGGCCCGACCTGGCGCGTTTCGTAGTCGAAGACCGGGCTGTCCACCGCGGTAAGCACGCCCTGCAAGCTTCCCTGCACCGTCACCACGGACAGTTCACGGTTAGGCAGCAGCGCTTGCGGCAGCACGTCCATGCCTCCCGCCAGATCGGCGTCGCCCTGCACGATCATCTGCGAAGACCGCAGCTTGTCGAAATCCACATCGGCGCGCAACACGCCGCTGGCGGACTGGGTCAGGCCGCCGCTGACCGTCAACGTCTGGAACTGGCCGGGCCTGCCGATCACGATCAGCCCGTCGTTGCGGACGTCGGCGTTATAGGCGACGGCGTCGGTGGCCACGGCGCCCGCCTGGTTGTGCAGGGCGCAGGCATTGCCGCCATCGGCGTTGGTGCACAGGACGCTGCCGGACAGCGTGCCGTAGTTATCGATGTTCAGCACGGCACCCGACGCGGCATTGCCTTTGCCGTCGTAGCGCACCGCCACGCCCGATAGCGCCCCTAGCGAGCCGCCCGCATTCACGGTCAATTGGTTATCCTCGCCCGAGGCGATCCACACCCCGCTGCCCGTTCCCGAGCCGCCCAGCACGTCGCCGTTGACGACGACGGCGACCCGGTCCTTGTAGATGCCGCTGTCGCTTTGCGCGAATATGCCCGCCGATCCCGCGCCCGTGGCCTGCAAGGTGCCCGACTGCTGGACGTCGACATCGCCCGCGCTGCCGCCCTCCCCGGTGGATCCCGCGAATCCGCCCTGCGGGCCGCCGGCAAGCCCGCCGCCACCGCCGATCGACTGCGCCACGATGCCGTGCGCGTTGGCGCCGCTTGTCGCCAGGTTGCCGTTGAAGGCCACATTGACGTCATTGCCTCCGCCGCCATTGGAGTTGGCCGTGATCGACTGCCTGGCAAACCCCGCCGGATTGAACTGGATGGCTTGGGACACGTCGCCCACGATGCCCCCGCCACCGCCGATGGATTGGGCGACGATGCCGTGCGAGCCGGCGCCTCGGGTCGCGATGGTGCCGCTCAGGGCGACCGTCACATCGCTGGCGTTCGCGGCGGAGTAACTGGTCCGCTGGCTGCCCAGTTCGATCGTGCCGATCCCGCTCGCGGTGCCGCTGGTCGCAACGCCCCCGCCAGCGCCGATGGACTGCGCGATGACGCCCATCGCCCTGTCGCCGTAGGTGTTCAGGTTCAGGCCCCCGCCAATAGTGACGGGGCTGCCGTAGCCGCCACCGGTGGTGTTGCCCGCGGTCATGCTGAACTGCTGGCTGCCGGGATTGGCCGCCGCACCGGTGCTGCCCGCCATGGCGATGCCGCCGCCGCCGCCGATCGATTGCGCGACCAGACCGTAGGCGCTGTCGCCCTTGGTCTGGATCGAAGCCCAGCTTCCACCAGTGATGGTGATGGCGCCGCCATTGCCCTGCATGCCGCCCAGCCGCATCTGGCCACGTGCCCGCGGCGAACCCGATCCCGCCATGCCGCCGCCGCCGCCGATGGACTGCAGCACGATGCCTGCCGCGCCGTAGCCTTCGGTATTGAACGCGTTGACGCCGTCGTCGTTCAGCCAGGCCGTGATGGCGCCGCCCGATCCGCCGTTGCCGCCGCTGCCCCCGACCGCCAGCGTGACATTGGACAGGGAGACGCTGGAGGACACCGTGGACGCCCCGCCCGCGCCACCGCCGCCGCCGATGGATTGCACCACGGCCGCGTCCGCGTAGTCGCCGTAGGTCTGGGTGGAGGCGCCCAGAATGGCGGGCGCGCTGCTGCTTCCGATGGCGCCGCCGCTCCCACCGGCTCCGCCCGTCCCGCCCACGGCCACGGTGAACTGATAGGTGGTCCCGGAATCGTTCACTGGGGAGAGCGAAGAGGTGGCGCCGCTGTTGCCGCCCACCGCGCCACCCAGCCCCCCGGAGCCGCCGATGCTTTGCGCCAGCAGGCCGTCCGCGTCGGCGCCATAGGTGAAGATGTTGCCGTCGCTGTTCAAATTGATCGCGCCGCCGTTGCCGCCTCCGCCGCCTCCGCGGCCGACGGAGACCGAGCCGCGGAAGTCCGTGGTGCTGTCCTCTTCGGTAGCGCTTACCTCCAGGCCGACCTGGCCGCCCTGCGACGCCCCGCCGCCGCCGCCGATGGACTGCAACAGCGCGGCGCGCGCGCCGTCGCCACGCGTGGTCACCGAGCTGCCCGGGTCTATCGTCAGGCTGGCGGTGCCGCCGTTGCCGCCCGAGTTGCCGCTGCCGCCCAAGGCGATCGTGATCGACACATTGGCGTCGGTATTGATGCTGCGCCCCGTGGCCGATCCCACGCCGCCCGCGCCGCCGCCCCCGCCCACGCTCTGCACCAGAATCGCATTGGCGGAATCGCCCGAGGTGACGATGCTGCTGCCCTGCATGACCACCGACGCCGTGCCGCCCGTGTTGCCCGCGCCGCCGCTGCCGCCCAGCGACGACTGCAGCGATCCGCCGATGGAGTCGCCCGTGCCGATCACCGTGGACGTCGCCGACGCGCTGCCGCCCATGCCGCCGCCGCCGCCGATGGACTGCACGATCACGCCCTGCGCATTGGCGCCGCTTGTCGTGACCCCGGCGTTGGCCAGCGTTGCCGTGGCGGTGGACCCTGCCCCACCCGTCGCGCCCGAGCCGCCCATGGCGAAACTGACCGCGACGCCAAACGAAGCGTCTTCGTCGGGAACCGCGATGGTCAGGGCCTGGGCCACCGACGCGCCGCCGGCCCCGCCTCCGCCGCCCACCGATTGCACGATGACGCCATGCGCATCGCTTGCACCCGTGTTCACGCTGGCGTTGGAAACGTTGGCGGCCGCCACGCCGCCCGCGCCGCCATTGCCGCCCGTGCCGCCTATCGCGACCGCCATGGAGAACCCCACGCCGGCATCGTAGGCGGACGCCGCGCCCCCGGTGCCCCCGCCTCCCCCGATGGCTTGCGAAACGATGCCGTAGCCATGATCGCCGCCGGTATAGATCGAGTACCCGCCGAGGCTGGCCGTTGCCTGGCCACCCGCGCCCCCGCCTCCGCCCGTGCCGCCGATCACCGCCACGCCGTTGGCGCTGCCGCCGTCACCGCCGCCGCCGCCAATGGCTTGCGCCAGCATGCCGATGGAAGCCGAGCCATACACGTTCAGGTTGCCGCTCTGCTTGAGGTTCACCGTGCCGCCCGCGACAGCGCTTCCGCCAGCGCCTCCCACTGCAACGAGGCCGGCGCTGGCGCCTGCCGTGCCGCCGCCCCCGCCGATGGCCTGCCCCACGATGCCGTGCGACGATGCGCCAAACGTGGTGATGGCGGTGCGGCTGTCGACGTTGACCGTGCCGCTGGCGCCGCCGTTGCCGGCATCGGCGCCGGCATTGCCGAACATCTCGAAATTGCCGCTGGTGGTGCCGCCGATGCCGCCCATCGACTGCCCCAGGATGCCGATCGAATAATCCCCCTGGGTTTTGATCGAACCGCCGGCGGCGCCCGTCGAGGCATCGCCGGTCGTCACACTGATCGTGCCGCCGGCGCCGCCCACGCCTGCGTTTTCCGCCTTGAAATCGACCAGGCCGCTGCTGCTCTCCAAGCCGCCGCCCCCGCCACCGGCGCTGCGCGCGACGATGCCATGGGATTGCGTGCCGTAGGTGGAAATGCTGGCGCTGCCGCTCATGCCGACGACGACGGTGCCGCCGTTACCGCCGTTGGCGCCGTTACTGGTTTCGCGCCCGGGGCCGCCGTCGCCGCCTTGGCTGATCACGTTCACGCCTGGCAGGTAGTAGCCGCTGGTGGTGATCGACGAGCCGTCGTTCAGCGTGACGGTCGCCGAAGACAGGGCCGAGCCCCCGACGCCGCCTATCTCGTTGGTGGTGTTGCTCATGGTCATGGGCCCGCCGCCGCCTACGCCGCCCAGGCCCACCATCACGATGCCGCCGGACAGGGATGCCAGAGTCGTCGGTTCGGGCACGGAATTGCTGGTGACCGAGATCTGCCCGTTGTTGACGGCCGCCATGGTGCCGAACCCGCCGCCCGGGCCGCCGTTATCGCTGCCGTCGCTGGACGCGAATCCAGCGTTGCCCTGGCTGGTGACGTACAGCCCGCGCACGCCGTTGGTCAGGAGATTGCTGGTGGCGCCGCCGGGCACATCGACATTGACCTGCACCTTCCCGCTGTTCGTGATGATCGTGGTGCCTGACGGGTTCCCGCCGCCGCCCGTGCCGCCATAGCCGTTGTCCTTGCCGCCCGCGCCCGCGAGCGATTCCGCGCCGATGCCCCAGGCGTAGCGGCCCGCGCTGCCCGACGACACCGTGACCGAGCCGGTATTGGTGATATTGACGATATCGCTGTTGCCGCCATTGCCGCCCACCTGGTCGCTGCCCACGGCGCTCATCTGGTCGCCGCCGGTTCCGCCTATGCTGGCCCCATAGATGCCCACGCCGCCATAGGGCAGCTTTTGCACCACGACCTGTCCGGTGTTGCTGATGGTGACCGCCGAACCATTGCCGCCGCTGCCGCCGCTGCCGCCGCCAAAGTTGTCGGGCGGCGTGCCGCCCTTGCCGCCCACCGATGCGCCGTAGATGCCGAACTGCGCGCTGTAGTCGTCCCAGACGCCCGGCGCGGACCCTTGCGCGCTCTCCACGGGAGAGCCGTTGCTCTCTACCGATTCGTTGTTGGTGATGGTGATCGCGCCGCCCCAGCCGCCGAAGGTGCCGCTGTCCTTGCCGTCGGGCGAACCCGTGCCGCCCTTCAGGCGCACCAGCAGCGCCGCCTGCTGGGGGTTGGGGCCCAGATAGCCGTTGTTGACCACGATGTAGTTGCCGCCATAGCCGCCGTTGTTGGTGCCGGTGCCCGTGCCGCCGGTGTAATCGACGGTCAGGTTGCCGCTATCGGTAGCGCCAACGGTGCACGTCGTCGCGGAAGAAGAAGAGTTCGCCTGCGGACAGTTGATGTCGGCGTACGCCGGCTGCGCCAGCATCAAGCCAACAGCCGTGGCCGACAGCGACGAAAACCGTCCAAGATGGGGTCCGGTGGCTCGCAGGCTCTGGCCCAGCAGGGTCGCCACGCCCTTGCGGACGGGCGGGTTGGCAGTCGGCTTCTTCATCTCTCATCCTTTGCGGGCAACGGGTTCCACTTGGAACCGAAGACGTATCGATTTTTATCGTTGCCAGAAAGAGAGACTGCTTTTTTTCGACGAAACGTCGATTTATCTCGGCGGAACGGCTTGCCGCGCGTGTCCGTGGGCGGTCGAGCCCGGTTTTGAACAGAAATGTTTCATCATTCGCCGCGATCGGCGTAACGAATCAAGTCCGATCGCCTTTGCGAGGGCGGCCGCCATCAGGCCCTGCAGAACGTGATCTGGAAACTGCCCGGCAGTTCAAAGGCCACGTGGTGCCGCACCTGCGGCTCGATCAGCACCTGCTGACCCGCCGTCAGCACGGCCTCGCCGCCGGGCGCATCGTCCAGCGTGAAGCGCAGCACGCCTGCGTGGACCTTGAGCAGGCCCCAGGTGCCGGCCTTGGTGGAATGGGCCGCCTTCAACGCATCCGGCAGGTTCTCCGGCGTGAATACCGGGCTGTCCTTGTAGGGCCGCACGCCTTCGGGCAAGGTGCCGGGCAAACTGGGAATGGCGGCGCGCTGCTGCCACACGCTCCACAGCTTGGCGGCGATGCGTTCGGCCATGGCGTCCACCTGCGTCTGCAAGGCCGGGCACCCCAGCTCCGCCGATGTGCCGTGAAACAGCGCGAGCCAGCGCTGGAACAAGGGCCAGGACAAGTCGGGAATCCGCGCATGCGCGGGAATCGGCGCGCCCTTGAAGCGGCGCGTGCCCAGCACCAGCGACGACCAGAAGTCGCACAGCATCTCCAGATGGCGGTCCCAATCCGCCACCCGCGCATTGAAGATCGGACCCAGCACCTCGTCCTGGCGCACCTTGGCATAGAAGCGGTGGACCAGCCGGTGGATGTCGTCTTCGGTATAGGGGGCTGCCGTTGGGGCGGGAGGGAACATGCGGGGCTCGGGCGGAGGGATCGGCCGTCCATTCTCCGGCCTCGTGGCCCGGACGCCCATGACGCAAGTCATTGGCGCGCCGCGGCCGGGGCCCCCGCCCGCGTTCACGTTTCAGAACGGCCGGCGCGCCGTCATGGTCAAGCTGCCCAGATGCGCCAGGTCATGCAGCACCCACTGGCAGCGCTTGCCGCTGATGTAGCCCTGGGCCTGCCAGTCGTTGAGCAGCCGGCTCAGCGTTTCGGCGCGGATGCCCAGATGCGCGGCAAGCTGGCGCTGGTTCAGCGGCAGCGTCAGCGCGCTGCCCTGTTGCTCCTGCAGCCCCATCAGGTAATTGGCCAGCCGCTCGGCGGCGGAACTGGAGGTCATCCAGTCGACCCGGTTCACCTGGTCATAGACGGCCTTGCTCAATCCCGCCAGCAGCTTGAGCGCCAGGTCGGGCCAGCGCCGGCAGGCCTCGTGCAGCCGGTGGCGGCACAGGCGCCAGCATTGCAGGTCGCCGCGGGCCCGCGCCTGCATGGGATAGCGGCCATGCGGCATGAACATCGCCGCCTCCGCCATCAACTGGCCAGGTTCGAACACCCGGAAGACGCGCTCGTCGCCGTTGTAGCTGTAGCGCATCACCTCCGCCTGTCCGCGTTCGATCAGCAGATAGTGGCGCGCCTCGTCGCCTTCCCCGAACAGGATCTGCCCTGCCGTCGCATGCAGCGAGCTGGCGTCGCGCAGCAGATCGGCGGCCACGCCCGCCGGCAGTCCGCTCAACAGCGGATGCTTCGCGAGCAGCGCGGCGGCGGCGGCTGGCGGCTCGGGCGGATTGATATTTGTCATTCTGGGCCTTCGGACATGAGTGGGAGAATAAAACGATAATAATTCGTATTTAGAAAATGAACGACACTCTGCACACCCGCCGCCGCCTTTGCGCGGCAGCACTGGGCGCCGCGCTGCTGCCGCGCCTGCCCGCCGCCCGGGCCGCGACACCCCGGCGCCACGCGCAATTGACACTCGCCGGACCGGGGGCCGTGGTCAGCTATCCGCTGATGCACATGGCCGCCAAGGGCGCGCTGTCGGACTACACCGACACGCTGCGGTTCCGCCTCTGGCAAACGCCGGACCAGCTGCGCACGCTGCTGGTGAACCGGGATA
>RCUK01000251.1_pt1 | contig 58906 bp, 54 predicted proteins | sample 2166381 | NCBI WGS metagenome assembly RCUK01 (sample SAMN09932809, study PRJNA488358) | compost metagenome | isolation source: compost soil in an enriched community | place: Germany: Experimental Botanical Garden | reverse complement strand
TTCCGCTTAGACGCTGCCGTTTGTGCGGGGCGAAAAATGGAAAAAGAAGTGGACGTTGTTTGAGCGTAGCTTTAGCGAAGCGAGTTTCGTCCGCTTCCCATTTTTTGTCTTGCACAAACGGGAACCCCGCAGGGGCTGCGGCTTCGCGGTCGCCTTCTTTTGCTTACTTTTCTTGGCGAGACAAGAAAAGTGAGCGGCTGCCGGGCCGCCCCCGGCAACCCAAGCCTGATCGAAGAAAACAAGGCATCAACACCAACAAACCCATAACCAGATCAAGCAATAAAAAAGCCCGGGAAAACCCGGGCTTTTTTAACGAACTGATCGCGTTTTAAATTACTTACGCAAAACCAAATTAGTCGGCAAGCTATGCAAATAAGCCGCAATATTCTCAATATCCTGACTCGACAACTGCTTGGCCAATGGCTCCATGATCGGATTGCTACGACCATTCGACGCCTTATTGCCGCGCTTGTACGACACCAGTGCATGCTTCAGGTAATCCTTATGCTGGCCAGCCAGGATAGGATAAGCCGGATCAATAGGAGTCTTGAAGTCAGCGCCGTGGCAGGATGCGCAATTGAATTTGGTGACGGCAGCTTTGCCGGCGTCGATCTTGCTGTCAGCAGATGCGTTCAGCGACACGGCCGCGGACAGGGAAAGGATTGCCAATGAGATGATTTTTTTCATGGTGGCTCTCCTTATTTCTGCTGCGAGTAATAAGCAGCGACGTCAGCGATGTCCTGATCCGACAGGCTCTCTGCGATACCGCGCATGGATGGATGATTACGGTCACCCTTTTTATATGCGTGCAAGGCAGCCGCAATATATTTATCCGACTGTCCACCTATCATCGGAACTTGGTATACCTCAGGAAACGTCGCCTTGTATCCTGGAATGCCATGGCATCCGATACACATCGACACCTTGTTGGCACCCGCCTTAGCGTCACCAACGATTTCCGCTGCGGTAGTGATGTGAGCCACACCCGCGAGCGCGAGAAGCGCAAATAGTTTTTTCATGATAGCTATGGATAAGTGAGACGAAACCTGCGGGTGGCGTGGCTGCGGACAGCTTTTTATATAGTGAAATTATTACTTCGCCACACCAAAACCGCTCGATTCTACCCCAAGACTGTGGGAGCGTCCACGCTCAATTCCAGCAGCGTGGACAGTATCCGACAAAGCCTGCCGCTACTCGTCGCGAACCCGCGCCGGCTCTTGCTCTTCGTCTTTTTCACCGGAATTTTCCAGCTCCGCGGCCGGGGCCGCGGCTTCCGGCTGCATCGGCCAGAAGAAGATATACGGCGTCAAAGTGAAGCGCCGCAGCATGGCGCGGAATACCAGGCGCCGCACCCGTTTCGGCACGTCGCGGGCCCGCAGCGCCAGCGCCAGGGCACAGCCGAAAGCCACGCCCACATTGAGCAAACCGATGGCGGCAATGCCGACGCAAGCGAGCCAGAATTGCGGCGTCGCCATCACTTCCCAGCCCAGCGTGCTGACCGCCGCCGCCAGCGTCGCGGTGGACAGGGTCACATGCCGTACATCCAGCGGCAGGCCAAAGAATTGGGCGATGACCGGCACCATGCCGAGCAGGATCGCCAGTGAGACGTTGGCGACGATGCCGGAAATATTGTGTTCCAGCCAGTCAGCCCAGCGCTGCGCCCTGGCCGCCCCCAGTGCATGCACGAGGCGGCGGTGATGGGCGATCGATTCCTTCAAGCGGCGCAAGGCAAACCAGTTATCGGCAAAGCCGGAAATCAGGCTGGCCAGCCAGAGCAGGATGCCGGTAAAGGCCGCGAACAACGGCGTGACGCCGACGAAGGAAAGCGAGGCGATCGAGGCATGCGCCTTGTCCGCATTCATGACCGGCTTGCCGGTGATAAACAGGAAGGCAAACGACAGGCCGACAATGACCGGTGCCACCGCCAGCAAGTTGCCGAATACCGCAGCCGCCTGCGAACGCAGCAAGGCTGCAATCTTCGCCAGCAATTCGCGCAAGCCTTCGACCGTTTCCAGCTCGCCCATCTGCGCCGCCAGCGCCGGTGCCGTCACCGCCGGTTGCTTGGTTGCCAGTACGCCGCCGATTGCCGTGATGATCAAAAAGCTCGCGGCGTAATTGATGGAGAGGAATACACCTTCGAAAAAGTGCGCGAGACCCAAACCGGTAATACCGACCTTGGCCAGTGCGGTGAAGGCGGTGATGAAACCACCCAGCAAGGCCGCCTTCAGCATCGCGCGGTATTCGCTGCGATCACTGGCGATGTAATGTTCGCCGTGGTTGGCATTGCGCTCCACCATCTTGCGCGCCAGCAGCGAGAAACTGCGATTGACCAGCTCACGCACCGACGACCGACGGTGATGCGCAATGATGAGATCGACCAGCACCGCCTGCACCTGGCCCGAGCCTTCCTCCACATGCGAGGTATTGCGCAAATCCAGCAGGCGCGCAACGCGTGTCAATTGCGCCCGCATCCGTTCAACGTTATAGACCAGGCCGACCGAAACACCGTATTCATCCAGATGCGCGTAGATCTTGTCGGTCTGCGCCTGGCACACGGCGATCAGCATGCGCACGCTGCGCAAGGCACCTTCGTCGCGCTCGCTGGTGATCAGGTAATTTTCCAGTTCACGGCGCAAGGCCATGAATGGCGTCGCCAATAAAGGCATGCGTGGTTCCAGGCGTTGACGGAAAGCCGGGCTGATGCCGATCGCAATCACCATCGTCACCAGGTAGAGCATCGCCTCATCTATCTGCTTGCGGTAACCGTGAGCGATGCCGTCGTCCGCGCCCAGTTTCCACAGGCGTGACAAGGTTTTCGGATCGAGTTCCAGCAACCAGTCGGCATCCGATTCATCCGGGAACATCGCGGTGAACAGCGTCGATAAGTCGTGCTGCCCCAGAGGCGGCGGCAGGACATGCTTGACCACACGCTCCGACAGTTCGGAAAAGAACGCGGATTCACGCGGCAAGCCAGTCGCGGAAAACAATTCCGGGCCGGTTGCTTCCCGCAGGGTCTTGCGCAAGGTCGCCTGCACGGTTTGCCGCACATCGCGATTCTCATCCAGCCAATCCAGCATATAGCGGATGCGCAGCGTCTTGATGCGGCTCCACTCGTCGTCGTCCAGCAGCGATACCTTCGGTTCGCGGCGGATCCAGTCGGCCAGGTCTATCATCCAGTTGGCGCGCGCATGCCAGGAAGCGTTCGGATCGGCGCGGCGGGCCAGCGGTTCGATTTGCTGCAGGTAGCGCGCATTGTCTGCGTGATGCCGCAAAGCACCGCGGCGGAATCTGCGCCACACTGCGAAGATTCTGAGGAAAGAGATTTTCATTATATTTATTGTAAGGAGAGGCTATTCTGAAGCGTATCAGCTGCTATCGCCGCCCTGCATTCACAAACCTTTTCTCGCTTATACTCCGATTTCTTTTCATTTTAATGACACCGCCATGCGACAAGAAACACGCTTCGAAGGTTCCCAAAGCTATGTCACCACCGGCGATCTGAAGCTGGCCGTCAACGCTGCCCTCACCTTGCAACGTCCGCTGCTGATCAAGGGTGAACCGGGTACCGGCAAAACCATGCTGGCCGAAGAAGTGGCCGCCGCGCTGGGCATGCCGCTGCTGCAATGGCATATCAAATCCACCACGAAAGCCCAGCAAGGCCTGTACGAGTACGACGCCGTGTCGCGCCTGCGCGATTCGCAGCTCGGCGATGAGCGCGTCAAGACTATCGGCAACTATATCGTCAAGGGCGTATTGTGGCAGGCATTTGCCGCCGACCAACAAGTTGTTTTGCTGATCGATGAAATCGACAAGGCGGATATCGAGTTTCCCAACGATTTGCTGCGTGAACTCGATCGCATGGAATTCTATGTGTACGAAACGCGCGAAATGGTCAAAGCCAAACATCGCCCGCTCGTCATTATTACATCGAATAACGAAAAGGAATTGCCGGACGCCTTCCTGCGCCGCTGCTTCTTCCATTACATCAAATTCCCCGACCGCGACACGATGGAACAAATCGTCGCCGTACACTTCCCGAACCTGAAGCGCGAATTGCTGGCCAAGGCACTCGAAGTGTTTTACCAGATCCGCGAAGTCAGTGGCCTGAAGAAAAAACCTTCGACCTCGGAATTGCTGGATTGGCTGAAGCTCCTGCTGGCCGAAGACATCCCGCCGGAAGCATTGCGCAGCCAGGACGATAAAATCATCGTGCCGCCACTGCATGGCGCCTTGCTGAAAAACGAACAGGACATCAATCTGTTCGAGCGCCTGGTTTTCATGTCACGCACCAATCGCTGAGGATAAATTGTGCTGATCGATTTTTTCTTCATGCTGAAAGACGCCAAGATTCCTGTTTCCATCAAGGAATTTCTGGTGTTGCTCGAAGCATTGGAAAAAGAAGTCATCAGCCTTTCCTTCGATGACTTTTACTATCTGGCACGCCTGACGCTGGTCAAGGATGAATCGAATTTCGATAAATTCGACCGCGCCTTCGGCCTCTACTTCAAAGGCATCAGCACCGCCTTTGAAGAAAACGCCAACATCCCGCTCGACTGGCTGCTCAAGAATGCCGCGCGCAAGCTGTCGCCGGAAGAACAGGCACTGCTGCAAAAATACGGCTACGACAAACTGGCCGAACGCCTGCAGCAATTGCTGAAGGAACAGAAGGAAAGACACGAAGGCGGCAGCAAATGGATAGGCACCGGCGGCACGTCGCCATTCGGCAATAGCGGCACCAATCCGGAAGGCATACGCATCGGTGGCGAAAGCCGCAACCGTACCGCGGTCAAGGTATGGGAGCAGCGCACTTACCGCGACTACGATGCGGACAAGGAAATCGGTACGCGCAACGTCAAGGTCGCCTTGCGCCGCCTGCGCAAATTTGCGCGCCATGGTGCGGCCGATGAATTTTCACTCGACGACACGGTGCGTGCGACTGCCAATAATGCCGGCTATCTCGACATCAAGATGCAGCCGGAACGCAAAAACAATATCAAGGTCCTGATGCTGCTGGATGTCGGCGGCACCATGGATGAACATATACAGCGCACCGAAGAATTGTTTTCCGCGGCCAAGGCGGAATTCAAGAATATGGAGTTCTACTACTTCCATAACTGTGTCTACGACCAGCTGTGGCGCAACAACCAGCGCAAGCGCACCGAACGTTTTTCGACCTGGGATGTATTGCGCAAGTACACGCCGGATACCAAGGTCATCTTTGTCGGCGATGCGACCATGAGCCCGTATGAAATATTGCAGGTCGGCGGCGCCGTCGATTATCACAATGAAGAAGCCGGGGCCGAATGGCTGCAGCGCTTCACCAAAACCTTCCCCAACTACATCTGGCTCAATCCTGAACCGGAACACATCTGGGAATATCGGCAATCGATTGCCATCATCCGTCGACAAATGGATAACCGCATGTATCCGCTGACGCTGGAAGGGCTGGAACGCGGGATGCGTACGCTCAGCAAATAAGATCTACCGCCTTAGCGCGGCAAGTGCATGAATTTCTTGAGGGCGCTGATGAAATGGTGGGCCGCCACCGGCTTGGTCAGGAAACCATCGGAACCGGCCTGGCGCGCCAGATCAGCATCGTAGCCGCTGCTCTTGCTCACCAGGAAAATCACCGAAGTACGATCCGACGGGCGTATCGCCTTCACCGTCTGGCACAGGCGATAGGGATTGATTTCCGCCATCGAGGTATTTACCACCACCACCGCCACGCGTTGACGGGCGCAAGCACCTTCGGCTTCCGCTTCGCTGCTGGCCCACAAGACTTCGGTCTTATTACGTAACAGGAGCTCGGCAATGTAATCGCGGAAAGCCGGCGTCTTGTCGATGACCAGGACTGCACCGCCATGCGGCAACTCGGTCCGCATCCGCTGGTATTCAGCCGGATCGGTCAGGTCGATATCGACGCGGTCACGCCGGCGGCGCTCCGGTACCGCGACCACATCCGAAGCTTCCAGGCGCGACAGCGCATCGGCCCGCTTTTCTATCAATTTATCCAGCGCATCGAACAGGCGATGCCAGCGAATCGGGCGTTCCACGCTCGGATACGGCAAGGCGACGCTGGGTGTACCCACCAGTAAGGCCGGGCGCACATCGCTGGGGCGCAAATCGGATAAAGCGACCAATGCCTTCAATTCTTCGGCATTGGCGATGTATAAGTCCGGGTCTTGCAGATTGTCTTCCGACAGGCGGACATAGCCATATCCCTTGCCTTGGTCCAGGGCAAAAGTGGCATCGAAAATCTCGATTTCCTGAGGCTTGAAGCCAATCAGGCGTACCGCAAAAGGAATACTGTTTGCTGACATCGACTCGTTGTTGAGGGAGCGCGGGCTAGGCGCAGACCAGGGTAATCCACTACCATGCAACATTCGTGCATTGATAAAATCCGCTGGAGCACCATGTGTATGGGCAGGCGGCAGGCTGACAAATACTTGTCGGCAATTTGTCAAACCGGATACATTTGAACGCTTTTACAAAAAAAGCGCCAGAAATGCGTGGTGGATCTAACTATATTTAACAATTTGGCGGTTTCGCCCGCCAGGATGGATACGATAAAAGGTGGAGATTGCCTTTTTTCATTAGAATGCAGACACTTTCGATGTTTCATGCTGTTATGCAATTAACACTTTTAGACCTTATTCCAGCATCCTTTTCAGCACCCTTACCAGTATTCGATTGAATGGCCACTAAAAAATCCTCTGCAGACTATAGCGAATCATCCATCCGTGTTCTCAAAGGCCTTGAACCGGTCAAGCAGCGTCCCGGCATGTACACGCGTACCGAGAACCCGCTGCATATCATCCAGGAAGTCATAGACAATGCCTCCGATGAAGCACTGGGCGGCTATTGCAAGAACATCGTCGTCACGCTCAATACCGACGGCAGCGTCAGCGTCGAAGATGACGGCCGCGGCATCCCGGTCGGCCTGCACCCGGAAGAAAAAGTCCCGACCGTGGAAATTGTTTTCACGCGTCTACACGCCGGCGGCAAATTCGACAAAGGTTCTGGTGGCGCGTACGCCTTTTCCGGCGGTTTGCACGGCGTCGGCGTCTCGGTCACGAATGCGCTGTCGACCCGCCTCGAAATTACGGTCTGGCGCGAAAACGGCGTGCATACCCTGGCCTTCGCCGGTGGCGACGTCGTCGAGCCGCTGAAATCGCGCTCCCTCGCACGGGATGAAAAACGTAGCGGTACCCGCGTCACCGCGTGGCCGGATGCCAAATATTTCGATTCGTCCGTCATTCCGCAAGCCGAACTGCAACGCCTGCTGCGCTCCAAGGCGGTGCTGCTGCCGGGCGTCAAAGTCACACTGGTGCATGCGAAGAGCGGTGAAACCCAAACCTGGCAATACGATCAGGGCTTGCGTGGCTACCTGACCGAATCGCTGGCACAGGCATCGAATTCCGACACCCTGATCCCGCTGTTCGAAGGCGAACAATACGCCGGGGCCGACGCCGAAGGTTTTGCCGAAGGTGAAGGCGCCGCCTGGGTCGTCGCATGGACCGAAGATGGCGCGGTAGTGCGCGAGTCTTACGTCAACCTGATCCCGACCTCGAATGGCGGCACGCATGAATCCGGTTTGCGCGAAGGCTTGTTCGGCGCAGTCAAAAGCTTCGTCGAAATGCATTCGCTGCTGCCAAAAGGCGTGAAGCTGCTGCCGGAAGACGTGTTTGCACGTGTTTCCTTCGTGCTGTCGGCCAAGGTGCTGGATCCGCAATTCCAGGGCCAGATCAAGGAACGCCTGAACTCGCGCGATGCGGTACGACTGGTGGCTTCGTTCACGCGCCCGGCACTCGAATTGTGGCTGAACCAGCATGTCGAATACGGCAAGAAGCTGGCCGAACTGGTCATCAAGCAAGCGCAATCGCGCCTGCGTTCCGCGCAAAAAGTGGAAAAGAAAAAATCGTCGGGCGTGGCCGTCTTGCCGGGCAAGCTGACCGATTGCGAATCCACTGATATCTCGCGCAATGAACTCTTCCTGGTCGAAGGTGATTCCGCTGGCGGCTCTGCCAAGATGGGCCGCGACAAGGAATTCCAGGCCATCCTGCCGCTGCGCGGCAAGGTGCTCAACTCCTGGGAAACCGAACGTGACCGCCTGTTCGCGAATAATGAAATCCACGATATCGCGGTCGCGATCGGCGTCGATCCGCACGGCAAGAACGATACCGTCGACCTCAGCAACCTGCGTTACGGCCGCATCTGCATCCTGTCCGATGCGGACGTCGATGGCTCACACATCCAGGTCCTGCTGCTGACGCTGTTCTTCAAGCACTTCCCGCAACTGATAGACCGCGGCCATATCTGTATCGCGCGACCACCGCTGTATCGCGTCGATGCGCCGGCACGCGGCAAGAAGCCGGTGCAAAAGATTTATGCACTGGATGACGGCGAACTGGAAGCCATCGAAGACAAGCTGCGCAAGGATGGCGTCAAGGATACGGCCTGGACCATCTCGCGCTTCAAGGGCCTGGGTGAAATGAATGCCGAACAGTTGTGGGAAACCACGATGAATCCGGATACCCGCCGCCTGCTGCCGGTATCGCTCGGCGAATTCGACCTGGACTTTTCCGAAGCGCGTTTCAATATGTTGATGGGCAAAGGCGAGGCAGCTGCGCGCCGCACCTGGATAGAAGAGCACGGCAACGAAGCCGAAGCTGATATCTAAACCTTGCGCCCTCACCTTCATCGAATAATTTTTCAGAAACATAAATGACTGATCAAGCCAATCTCTTCGACCAAGCACCCGCCGATGGCGGTGAAGCGCTGACACTGGCCACCTTCGCCGAACGCGCTTATCTGGATTACGCGATTTCCGTCGTCAAGGGGCGTGCCCTGCCGGATGTCTGCGACGGCCAGAAACCGGTACAGCGCCGCATCCTGTTTGCGATGAATGAACTGGGACTCAACTCCGCCGCCAAGCCGCGCAAATCGGCAGCGGTGGTCGGTGATGTACTCGGTAAGCTGCATCCACACGGCGATCAATCGGTGTATGACGCGCTGGTGCGTATGGCGCAGGATTTTTCGCTGCGCTATCCGCTGATCGACGGCCAGGGTAACTTCGGTTCACGCGACGGCGATGGTGCGGCGGCGATGCGTTACACCGAAGCGCGCCTGACACCGATCTCCAAACTGCTGCTCGATGAAATCGACATGGGCACGGTGGATTTCCAGCCCAACTATGACGGCTCGACCGAAGAACCCAAACTGCTGCCAAGCCGCCTGCCCTTCGTGCTGCTCAATGGCGCGTCCGGCATTGCCGTTGGTATGGCGACTGAAATCCCTTCGCACAATCTGCATGAAGTGGCGAAAGCGGCAGTCGCACTGATACGTAATCCAAAACTCACGCATGAAGAGTTGATGGCCATCGTCCCCGGCCCCGACTTCCCGGGCGGCGGGCAAATCATTACGTCGCCGACCGCGATCAGCGACATCTACTCCAGCGGCCGCGGCAGCGTCAAAGTGCGTGCGACCTGGAAAATAGAAGACATGGCGCGCGGCCAGTGGCAAGCGGTCGTGACCGAACTGCCGCACGGTACTTCGTCACAAAAGGTGCTCGAAGAAATCGAAGAGCTGACCAATCCGAAAATCAAGCTGGGCAAGAAATCGCTGTCTCCGGAACAACTGGCACTCAAGCAAACCGTCCTGTCCATGCTGGATACGGTACGCGACGAATCCGGCCGCGATGCACCGGTACGCCTGGTATTCGAGCCGAAATCGAAAAACCAGGACCAGACCGAATTCACCAACCTCTTGCTCGCGCACACTTCGCTGGAAACCAGCGTCTCGATCAACCTGGTGATGATAGGCGGCGATGGCCGGCCACGCCAGAAATCGCTGGGCGACATCCTGCGTGAGTGGATAGATTTCCGCTTCACGACGATTACCCGCCGCTCGCAATTCAAGCTGCAAAAAGTTGACGACCGTATCCATATCCTGGAAGGCCGCGAAGCCATCCTGCTGAATATCGACAAGGTCATCAAAATCATCCGTGAATCGGATGAACCGAAACCGGCGCTGATGGATACCTTCCGCTTGTCGGAACGCCAGGCCGATGACATCCTTGAAATCCGTTTGCGCCAGTTGGCCCGCCTGGAAACCATCAAGATCCAGCAGGAACTGGCCGAGCTGCGCAATGAAAAATCCACGCTGCAGGATTTGCTCGACAATCCAGCGTCGATGAAGCGCCTGGTCATCAAGGAAATCGAAGCCGATGAAAAACAATTCGGCGATGCACGTCGCACGCTGATCGAAGTCGCGGAAAAAGCGTCGGTGGAAACCAAGGTCATCGATGAACCGGTGACAGTCGTCATCTCGCAAAAAGGCTGGGTACGCGCCCGTACCGGCCATGGCCACGATGCTGCGCAATTCACCTTCAAGGCCGGCGATACGCTGTACAACACCTTTGAATGCCGCACCGTCGATTCGCTGTTGGTATTCGGCTCCAACGGTCGCATCTATTCGGTTCCGGTCTCCGCCCTGCCCGGCGCACGCGGCGATGGCGTGCCTATCACCACGCTGGTTGAACTGGCGAGCGGCACCCGCATCCTGCATTACTTCGCAGGCCCTGCCGACGTCACGCTCCTGCTGGCATCGACCGCAGGTTACGGCTTCACCGCCAAATCCGGCGATATGGTCAGCCGCACCCGTGGCGGCAAATCCTTCATCACGCTGGATGACGGCGACGAACCATTGGCACCAAGCCCGGTGACTGCCAGCGCCAGTGCGATTGCCTGCCTGTCGGAAAAAGGTCGCTTGCTGGTATTCGGCATCGATGAAATCAAGACCCTCACCGCAGGTGGCCGCGGCGTGATCCTGATGGACCTGGAAAAGAACGAGAAGCTGCTGGCCGCGCAAGCGATCAGCCAGCGCGGTGTCATCGTCTCCGGTGCCGGCCGTGGCGGCAAGGCACAGGAAGTATTGCTGTCTGCATCCGGCCTCGCCCCGCATATCGGCAAACGTGCACGCAAAGGCAAGGCGCTGGAATCGAAAGTCAAAGCGACCACGCTGACCGCACAGAAGTAAGCAAGGCACAGGCGCAGTATGGAACCCAGGCAAACAGTTTCTACCGCGCCGGCCCGACCATCGAAGACGCGCCGCCGTCTTCGATGGGTTTTACTGGCAGCGCTATTGATGGCGACGTATGGCTGCTTCCATGCCTACATCAGTCCGGCACCACCGCTCTACAAAAACAACTACCTGCAAGGCGATATCGGCGGCTCGCTGCTGAAATGGCAATGGGAACGCCTGACGCAAGGCTTGCCCAAACCACCGGCCAACGGCTATCACTTCCCTATCGTCAAGGCCGATGCCGCCTGGCTGCAAGCGAACAGGGAAGTCTCGACCGCGACCTGGATAGGCCATGCCACCGTGCTGGTACAAATGCGCGGCCTGAACATCCTGACCGATCCGATCTGGTCGGAACGTGCATCCCCACTCAAATTCATCGGCCCGCAACGCAAGGTGCCACCGGCGCTCAGCTATGCGCAATTGCCGCACATCGATGTGGTGCTCATCTCGCACAATCACTACGATCACCTGGACCGCGACACCGTACTGCAACTGAATCAGCAGACCGGCGGCGCGCCGCTGTTCCTGGTGCCACTCGGCATCAGGCAATGGATGGCCGACATTGGCATCACGAATGTGCAGGAACTGGGCTGGTGGGACAAAACCGATGTACGCGGCCTCGCCTTCAACTTCGTACCGGTCCAGCATTGGTCGGCGCGCAGCCTGAACGACAAATTCCAAACCCTGTGGGGCGGCTGGGCGGTGACTACGGAAGCCGATGCGAAACAACCGCAATCCTTCTTCTTCGCCGGCGATACCGCTTACTCGAAAGACTTCGAAGACATAGGCAAACGCTTCGCGCCCTTCGACCTCGCGCTGCTACCGATAGGTGCCTACGCGCCCCGCTGGTTCATGCAAGCACAACACGTCGATCCGGGCGAGGCGGTAAAAATACATCAGAACGTACACGCCAGGCGCTCAATCGCCATCCACTGGGGTACCTTCGAACTGGCCGATGAATCACTGGATGAACCGCCGAAGGCCTTGGCGGAAGAATTGAAAAAGGCGCACATCCCGGCGGCGGATTTTGTCGCGCTGGAGCATGGGCAGATGGTGAGGTTTTAGGGCGGGTGTTTAGCAGCTACAAAAATGTATGCATCGTGAAACAAAGCAAGCATCTATCTTCCTGCTTGATAGACAATCCCTTGTAGCCTTATTAGACTGGATTGCTTAGCTTGAAGGGATACCTTCTTTCACAGGTTTTTATCACCATGTTTTGAATGAAAATTGGGCAAGAATGGATCACAAAGCAGCTTTCAAGGCACATGGCACTTACCGCATAAGTAACAGTTGGACGACACGATGAAAAAGGGCTTTGGAGAAATTCGCTGCAAGTTCTGCATGACTTGGCAGCGGTCCGAGGTACAGCACTATGACGAGGAAAGCTTCCTGGCTGTCGCACCGGGAACCGAAGGGCAGGAATGCATCAACCCCTGGTGCCTGCAGTGGATTCCGGCAGATAACGACAACTTTCGCTGGCGCACGGTAAAAGTGGTGGAGCCGAAGTAAGCCTGAGGCTGTTCGTCGCACGGTGGACATGCCTTCATTACTGTCCACTCCGGGGCAAAACCTGACCTCCTTAGCAGGCAGTCGCAACATGCGAGAATTAGCTTTCTGAAGATAGAAAATACCTGACTGAAAATGACACACGCTGACATAGCACTAGCCTATGACGAAATCGCGGATAGCTGGCGCGACGAGCGATTCAATCCGGTTAACGGTATTGAGTCGCACAAGCTGGCCTTCAATTTTCTTAAAGCTGAAGTCGATGGATGGGCGTTGAATGTCGGATGCGGATGCAATACTCGATTCAACAACCTGCTTCGTTCCCACGGATTGAAAATTGAAGGCGTCGATATCTCGCAAAGGATGATCGAATTAGCCGGCGAGGCTGACCCGGCAGTGGTGCTGCATCATGAGGATGTGTGTGAATGGACGCCGCCACGTTCCTATCGCTTTATATCGGCCTGGGACAGCATCTGGCATGTCGACCTGGCACAACAGCGCCCCTTGATGCTGAAGCTCATGGCCGCACTGGAAAAAGATGGCGTTTTCATTTTTACTGCAGGTGGCCTCGATGTTGCAGGCTTTCATGTTGATGCTTCAATGGGGCCGGAAGTCTATTACAGTACCCTCGGCATAAACGGCCTGCTGCAAGTCATTGAAGAAGCCGGTTGCGTACTAAGACATCTCGAATTTGACCAACTCCCCCATAAACATCTGGTGGTCATTGTTCAACGTCTATCCTGAGTATGCAAAGCATGACCTCGTGCATGCTTGAAAATGTCGGCTCCCGACCACAAACGGACATCGAGAGAGTTAGATAATATTTGCCTGGCTCGACAAGGCAAACTGAGAGGATGGAATGGAAAGCAGCTTTTCTTTAGTAGATGCCGAGAAAGCGTTCAAAGACTATGGATGCAAACACTTTTACATGGCCAAGGAAGACCCCGATCTCTATCTAACATACACGGCCTTGAACATATCGAAAGAGCTAGAAACGATTTGGGCTACTGAGTCTTATACGAAATTGGCAAATTTATTAATCGACAGCACTACTGCACCTGCAGAGCTTTGGTCGATGCACGCAAGCGCAACAGATTTAATCGAAACAAACAAGCTCTTGAAATTGCTTCAGAACTTGTTTGAAATTTCGTTTCAAATTCTAGAGAAAGTACCTGCAAGTGATTGCATCATATGTGCAGAGAACATTCTTGGACGACAAGATGTCTCGTATAAGCAGGGAGTCATTTTTCTGTCCCTTAAACAGCAGGGAGCGGAACTTGCTAGTAATTTTTGGGAACTGGCTGGCAGGTATATACAAAGATACGATCAAGGCCATTCCGAGAGATGCAGGGAGGCTCTGAGGCGTACGGAAGCAATTGCCGCAATGGTGTAGAGCCTCAACAAGTTGATCAAAACGACCGTGAATAATCCGTTTAAGTCGGAGCCGGTGATTCTCTATCGGCCACAAGCGCCTCAAACATCCTCGCCCTGACATCGAACCCGGCATGCAGCGAGCACAGCCGGACGACTTAGGCGATGAGCCGCTCCGAACCGGCAAGCGTGCGGCCACGTCCCTGCGACTTGGCTTCGTACAGGGCGTCGTCGGCTTGCTGTAACAGCTTATCGATAGTGTCACCGTCGTGCATGCGCATGGCAATGCCGGCGCTGTATGAAAGCTTGAATCCCAACTCTTCGGAAGAATGCTGCGCCAGCCACTGCCGCATGCGTTGATCGTAGGCCATCACCGCGTCAAGGTCGGCGCATTTGAGCAGCACACAAAATTCCTCACCGCCATAACGGCAGAACACGTCACCGGCACGGCTGACGGCGCGCAAGCCGGTCACGAAAAGCTGGAGTGCACGGTCACCGACCGCATGGCCGTGCGTGTCGTTGATTTGCTTGAAGTAATCGAGATCAAGCAGCAACAGGCCAATAGGCTGGCGATACCGCACGCTGCTCGCGAGCTCGACGCCGGCCTGCAGCAGCCAGGCACGACGATTCAAGGCACCGGTCAGGCCGTCCAAGGTGGCCAGCCGTTCCAGTTCGCGGGCCGCCTCATCGCGGTGCGCCAGGAGGATGGCGACCACCGACATCACCATCATCGAGTTCGATGACAATGCAAATACCTGGTTGACCAAATACGGTCCAAAGAAATTCGGGAATTCAGCGGTGTAGAACGCACCAAGCACGGCGCGGCAGGCCAGCACTATCATTTGGATGGTAAGGCAAATGATCAAAAGCCAGCGCCAGCGTCCGACCGCCACCTTGGGCCGGCGCCACAGGGTAATCACCACCGTGGCGATCTGCAGGGCCAGCAGGCCGTTGGCCCAGCCCACCCGGAACGCATAGTCGGAAAAACTGATGCTGTAGCCGACCGTCATCAATACGGCAATGGCGATCGGTAGGTGTACGGTGTCCTTGCGGCCGCACCATATTTGAAAAGCCTTGGCATTGAACACCATGCCGCTGGAAACACAGCCCATCGCGAGAGTCGATAGCAAATGATCGGCCCATCCACCGCGTTCAAAGGTGCTCGATGAAAACAGGCAAAGCCAGCCCGCCGTTTGCAACACGATCCCGCTTTGCGCGTAGCGCGCGGCACGATTTACCCGCCCCATAAAATAAGGCAGCGCCACTGCCATGATGGACAGGTTGAGTGTCATGGCGACAAACAGGGAAAAGACGTCGATTTTTTGCACTAACTTAATCTCAAAAATAAGCGCCTGAAACGCGGCACCTTGGGCGGCTTTCATCACACCGCAATGTATTTGCAACGGCGGGGCAGGATGAAAGCCGGATCCGGCAATGCCTCAAGAAAATCGGTGGCAGATTAACAGGCAAAAAAACGGCGCAGAACTTTCTCTGCACCAGATTTTTACGAGCAAAAGCAGATGGTCCAATCCGGGGATGCGTGAGCTCAGCTCCACCCTTCGTGGTCAAAAATGCCATTATGCCATCATCAGTTGCGTGAATGTCCTAAAAGCAATGCACACCTCTCGCCAATAACCAAGCTGCCCGGGGTACGGTATTCAGTTGTTAGCAGATCAGCGCCAAATGCTTCCGATGCCGGGATAGAAGAATGGAAGTAATTGCAGCCGCACTATTTCAAATCAATCGATTTCGCCGGGCTTAAGAAAAAAGACATCGCAAGCATACTGCACCCGGCAATTAACAGCACTGCGTACGATGCATGAAAACTCCCCGTCACATCCCGGATTTTGCCGACTATGAGTGGCCCTGTTGCTGCAATGAGATATGCGGTAATAAACATCAGGGCGGTCCAGCTATTAACAGCGTCAGCGCTATGCGTATTATCCAAAGGCAAGGTCAGGCCAAGCGTAAAGGCGCCGCCCAGGCCAAATCCGCATACAGATACCCATAAGAACGGTAGCGAGAGTGGCGCAATTAACAGCCCCATTAAACCCGCAATGGTGAGCGCCGAGCACAGGCCTAACCACATGCGGCGATCAAGTGAGCGGCTTAAGCTGCCGATGATCGGATTTGAAATCATAAACACTGCGAAGAAACATGCCAGGATCAGACCCGCCTTGTCGGGCGCGATGCCCTGCTCCTGATACATGGCCGCTGTCCACGGCAGAATGGAGTAGAAGAGAAAGTTGTCACATGCAAAGAACAGCGCAATTAGCCAGGCTTTTTCATTCCGGACAGGTAATTTGGATGGAAGGCTGATTTCTTCCATGCTTTTATGCTTTTGCTCGTCACGCATAACGAATAGCCAGACTACCGCCGCCAGCACGCCGAGAACACTCCAGATACCTATCGCCGTTCGCCAGCCCGCACTTGAGTGCCGCGCGATCGGGCCACTAATGGCAGCAGCTACGGTACTGCCTAGCGATAGTGCCGCTGAATATATTCCCATGATGACGGCGGTATGTCGGGGAAACCGGGATTTGACCAGCCCGCCGAACAGAGCGCCGGGAACCGCGATGCCGGCGCCGACCACAAACGTCATGGCAAGCATGACGGATGCATTGGGCGCAAAGGCGCGCATCAGGATAGATACACTCAAGATCGCGAGTGCCACCAAAAGGACCGGGCTGCGACCATAACGGCGCGCAAGCCAGGGAGTGGGCAAAGCGAACAATCCCATGAGGATGCCGGGAATGGTTGTAAGCAAGGATGCGGTGGCGTGATCCAGGTTGAAGTCGGCAATGATCATCGGGAGGATGGGGCCGACGGCAACAATGCCGGGACGTAGCGCGATCGCCACCAATATGATTGCCGCAATAAGAAGTGTGTTGTTGCGCCTGTCGACGGCTTGGCTTTGTGGGGCGTTCATGGTTTTCTGTCAGGCATCCTAAGATGCAGCGCGCAAACCATAGACACAGATCGCATAAACGAAGATTGCAACGATACTGATGCAGGTCCCGGAAGCGATGATCTTTGCTGAATTCCCCGTGTTTCGATAATGGGTCTCCAGCACGATGATGTTGGCCGCAGGTGGTAACAGGCAAATCAGATAGAGTGCTGCAAGGTTTTGCGTGACGAAGCTCACTTGCGCCAGGCTGCATATCATGACAAACAGCGTCAGCAACACAAAAAGCGTGAGTGATCGGTAGAGCGACGGTCGTAGCTCATTCCTTATATCCTTGAATCCCACCTTGCTTTCCGCAAGCCAGAGGCCAAGGATAGCCATCCCAATGAATCCCAAGAAGAATTTTGATATTTCATAAAGCGTGCGCAGCTGCAAGGCAATGACATCACCAAGCGGAAGAAGCGCCAGGCCGATCAGCACCGAAATCACGGGTGGTGATTTCAAAAGGTTTATCAGCCTGTCCCGGGTGTTGGCACCATGCTCCAGCATTCCGGCCCCGACAGAATTCCCAAATACCGTACTGCCTATGTATGCGGCGATATAAAGCGACGCGGCGCCGTCCCCGAACATGGCTGCCGCAATAGGCATGCCGAGCCAACCGATGTTCAAATAAAAAAAGCATAGATTACGGATGGGGTCGCGAGTAAGGAAGCTTCCCAAAGCGGCCATGACGCCCATGATTGCCATTATCCCGAGTACGACCGCAAGGAGCCCCGGCTGGTAGCTCGTCAGGTTGTAGATGATCACAAAGGGGATTACGACTTTTGTCAGAAATGCCGAGGCTATGCCCTTGATCTGCAGCTTTGTTTGCCCCAGCAATAAGCCGAACACTAGGTATAAAAGTGGCGTGAAGATTGACAGGGACATAAATGGACTATTGGCTAAGTGGTCAAAAGCGGCAATCGATACAGCCGGACCATGGGCCGCATCAATTCGCCTATTGCGAGCTACTTTAGGCCATGAACCTGCACAGATACATGTACACTTTGAAAATGCCGGGATGAGCTGTAGAGGTCTGTTCACCTCTACAGGAGAAAACGTTATATCGGGGTGAAGAGGATGCAATCTGTCATTAAGCTGGGTCACGATTCGGATAAACCGCTCATACAGCAGATCGTTGATGAGATAACGGAAGCGGTTGCTGAAAAAAGGCTGCGTGCCGGTTCACGCTTACCCAGCATTCGTGCATTCGCCACCGCCCACGGGGTATCTACATTCACCGTAGTGGGCGCCTATGATCGCCTGGTAGCACAGGGCGTATTGGATGCGCGAAAAGGGACGGGTTTCTTTGTCAAGGAACAATGGTCAGGTTCCATCCCGCAATCCCACCTGAAGCTGGATGACAGTATTACCAAGGGCTGGGAACTACGTAATGTGATTCAAGGTGCCGCCGGTATTATTCAGCCAGGGGCCGGATGGTTGCCATTGGCCTGGCATGACGGCGAAGATATGGCACGCGCGCTGCGACAGATTGCGACCCGGCCGAACGACCTGCTGGGCTATGTTGACGCCAAGGGACATGAGCCGCTAAGGGAACAGATTGTGCGCCAATTGGCGGAGTATGAAATTGAAACAGAGCTCACCGGCGTCATGACGACCCTGGGCGTGAATCAATCGCTGGATCTGATCATACGGCACTACGTCAATCCCGGTGATGTGGTGATGGTGGATGAACCCGGTTACAGCGACCTGCTTTTTGCCCTGCGTTTGCGCGGTATTGAATGTGTCGGTGTGCAGATGACGGCCACCGGCCCGGACGTAGCCCAGTTCGAAGAGATACTGCGGGTTCGTCGTCCCAAGATATTTTTTACCAACAGCAGGCTTCACAATCCCACCGGTGCCAGCTATAGCGCAGCGACTGCATTCAAGATTTTGAGAGCGGCGGAACGTTATGGCTGCATGATTGTTGAAGACGATGTTTCTGCCGGATTTGTGCACGACTCGCACATTACATTGGCGAGCATGGATCAATTGAAACGGGTCATTTATGTAGGCAGCTTTTCTAAAATAATGGGGGCGGGCTTGCGTGTGGGTTTTGTCGTGGCGCAGCCGGAAGTCATTGAAGGACTCCTACACCAAAAATTATTGTCCGGCATGCCGCCATCCGTGACGGAGCACATGGTGAGCAAAACCCTGGCTGAAGGCCGCCTGCGCAAGCAAACTGAAAAACTTCGGAACCGCCTGGCGCTTGCGCAAGAACGCGTAAGCAGGCGACTTGAAGAAGCAGGTTTTCAGCTATTTCATAAACCACGTGGCGGCATGTTTGTCTGGGCGCGGCCTGAATCTGGAAGCATAGACTCCAATGAATTGGCAGAGTCAGCGAAGAAGCAAAAAATACTCTTGGCCCCAGGCAGCCTCTTCTATGCAGAAAAAATCAAAACCGGTTGGATGCGATTTAACGTTGCCCATTGCAACTATGATCGTCTTTTCAAATTCCTGGCTGATGCAATCCACTAAGCTAACTTTCAATTCGAAACGCAGGCAGAATGAAGTGGCCGTCATGCATAAGTAACGCTCTTGCCATCCCCGCCCACCATTGCGGCGATCATCGATTACGATATGCACTAAAGAGAAGACAAACCCACCAGGACCACAGATGGAAAGCAAACAGTATTCAGGTGGCTGCCTGTGCGGCCATATTCGATTTACCGCGCGCGGTGCAGCCGGGAATCCGCACAGCTGTTCCTGCTTAAACTGCCAGCAACACTCGGGTGCACCCAGCTTGTGCTGGGTAGAGTTTCCGAAAGAATCCGTGCAGTGGACCGGTGCCGGCGGTATGCCCGCGCTCTATCGTTCTTCCGATTATTCCAGCAGCTCCTTTTGCCCGCGTTGCGGCAGCACCCTCGGCGCTGTCGACGACGCACCTGGCATTGCGCTGGTCACCGGCAGTTTCGATGACAGGGATGCCCCGGAGTTACGCCCGATATCTCATTCCTACGCGGATGCCTGTCCCGCCTGGTGGAAGATAGACGCGGCGGTGTGAAGTAAAGCTGTGAGGTAAAGCTTGAATGCAAAAAAAAGCCGCGTCCCTGGGGAGCGGCTTTTTTATACTAAGCAGACGAATTAAATTTTCGCAGCAATCAACTTGGCCAGCTTGGAAACACCTTCCCGTATTTTTTCCGGTGGCACTGTCACAAAGCTCAGGCGCAAGGTGTTCTTCTCCGGCTCATTCGCATAGAAAGGTGCGCCCGGTACGAAGGCAACCTTTTGCTCAATCGCTTCTTCCAGCAACTGCATGCAGTCGATATGCTTGGGCAAGGTCACCCAGATGAACATGCCGCCTTCCGGCTTGTTCCACTTCACACCCTCAGGTGCAAATTCCGCCAGCGCATCCAGCATGACCTGGCACTGGTTCGCATACAAGGTGCGTATCGATGGAATGTGCTCAGCGAGGAAGCCATCCTTGATCGCTTCGTAGACCACCATCTGCGTCAATTGCGAAGTGTGCAAATCGGCCGCCTGCTTCGCTTGTTCCAGCTTGCGGATCAATGGCGTCGGGCCGACTACATAACCGAGGCGTATGCCCGGGGTCAGCACTTTCGAGAACGAACCCATGTAAATCACACCGCTAGGATTCATCGTCAGCATTTTTGGCAAGGGTTCGCCACGATAGCTGAGTGCGCCGTAAGGATCGTCTTCGATCAGGGGCAGACCGCGACGGGCGCAGGTTTCCACCAGCGCGATACGACGTTCCACCGACATCGTGCGGCCGGTAGGATTATGGAAATTCGGTAATGCATACAAGAGACGCGCGCCATCGGCGATGCCGTCCACTGCTTCCGGCAACAAACCGTAATCATCGGTAGGCACCGAAACGAATTGCGGCTGATAAACCGAGAAGGCCTGCAGGGCACCCAGGTAGCTTGGCGTCTCCACCAGCACCTTGCTGTTTTCTTCGATCAGTACCTTGCCGAGCAAATCCAGCGCCTGTTGCGAACCGGACACCATCAGGACCTGGTCCGGCGTAATCGTCGCGCCTTCGATCGACAATGAAGCCGCAATCCATTCGCGCAGCGGTGCATAACCATCGCTGGGTCCGTATTGCAACGCGATCTTGCCCTGGCGCGACAAGACATTGTCGAATGCCGCTTTCATATGCTCGACCGGGAAAGTTTCCGGTGACGGCAAGCCGCCGGCAAAGGAAATGATGTCCGGGCGCATCGTGATTTTCAGGATTTCGCGGATGACCGAGCTTTGCAGTTGTTCTGCACGTTTGGCGAATTGCCAGTTGATCGGCGTTGGATGTTCGATTTTCATGATTACTTCACGGTATATACAAGGCTCACGCCCCGGCGCTCCGGGGCATGCTTACTGCTTAGATTACTTCAGCGATCAATTCGATTTCGACGCAAGCGCCGAGCGGGATTTGCGCCACGCCGAAAGCGGAACGGGCATGCACGCCCTGCGCACCGAATACTTCGCCAAACAATTCGGAAGCGCCATTGGTGACCAGGTGCTGCTCGGTGTAATCGCCGGTGGAGTTCACCAGGCTCATGACCTTGACGATGCGCTTGACGCGATTGAGGTCGCCGCCACACGCTGCCTGCAAGGTTGCCATCAGGTCGATAGCGACGCCGCGGGCCGCCTGCTTGGCTTCTTCGGTCGTCATGTCTTTACCCAATTGACCAACCCAAGGCTTGCCGTCTTTTTTGGCGATATGGCCGGAAAGGAAAACCGTGTTGCCGCTTTGTACGTACATGACGTAAGCCGCAGCCGGGGTGGCCACTGCCGGCAATTCGATATTCAATGCTTTCAGCTTGTCGTAAAAAGACATAAGTGCTCCAAAAAATTGATGCCACTCCGTAAAAACAGGAGTGGCAATGAACAGAAGTCCGTGGCTGCGCCGATGGCAAAATGCCATCGCTGCGGAAAAGCTGCAGGGACGCTCACGGCAGGAATCCCGTGATTATCTCAAATCCGCGGCTTTCCTTCCGAACTATCGACAGGAAATCCGCAGCACGGACCGATTCTGTTATCAATTTGGGCGCTTAATGCAGGCGTTTGGCGGGCGTTTGATGCTCATCTTCCTTCCTATTGCCACCACGGCAATAATTGCAAGTGCAAACAAAAAAGTACGCCATTCCAGTACTTCATCGAGGATCAGCGCGGCGCCCAGCAGGGTTAAAAATGGTTGTATCAATTGCACCTGCCCGACCCGGGCGATCCCGCCCAGCGCCAAACCCTTGTACCAAAAGAAGAAACCGATAAACATCGAGAACAGTGACACATAGGCAAAACCGGCCCATGCCTGCGGCGAAGCACTGACGCCATGGCGCCAGCCCAGCCACACCGTGACCGGCAAAACGATCGGCATCGACAAAACCAGCGCCCATGAAATGACTTGCTGGCCGCCCATGGTTTGCGACAAGCGCCCGCCTTCGGCATAGCCCATCGCTGCCGCCATCACGGCAATAAATAAGGCGAGGTCGGCAATATGCAATTCACCGCCGCCCTGCTGCAAGGCAAAGCCGACCACCAGGGCGCTGCCTATCACTGCGGCAATCCAGAAACCCGGCGAAGGCCGCTCACCAAAGCGCAAGGCACCAAAGAGCGCAGTAGCCAAAGGCAGGATGCCGAGGATGATGGCGCCATGCGAAGCCGGTACATAAGCCATGGCGACAGATGAAAACACCGGGAAGCCGACCACCACGCCGAGCGCGGTAATGGACAGCGATTTCATTTGCTGCCGGTTCGGCAGGATCGCACCGGTCCACCACAGCAGCACCGCCGAGCAGGCAGCCGCCACCACTGCACGACCCAGCGCGACGAAGACCGGATCCAGCTCGGCCACCGCCATGCGGGTAAATGGCAAGGTCAGGCTAAAAAGTGCGACGCCGATTGCGCCCAGCAACATGCCTTTGGTTTCTTGTGTCATTGCGGCAGGTCCGGTGATGAGTTTGGTTTCAGTATTCATAGCCAGATCGCCGCCGCTGAATACAGGGTAAGGATAATCATGATGGCGCAAAACAGGCGTCGCCATTTCGCTTGCGTCAGGTAACGCCGCAGCACCGCACCGGTACCCGCCCACACGCCGATGCAGGGTAAATTGATGATGCTGAAGATAAAGCAAAACACGGCAATCGCCAGCCATACCGGCTGTACCGGCGGCAGGAAAGCCGCGGCACCGGTCACCGCCATGACCCAGGCTTTCGGATTGGCGAACTGAAACAGCGACGCCCCGATGAATGACATCGGGCGTACCGTTTCGTCTGCTGCCTGCGTAAACGCCATGCCGCGCAACTGCCAGGCCAGGTACACCAGGTAAGTCGAACCTATCGTCTTCAACAGGATATGCAGGGCCGGCATCGCGACGATCAGGCTGCCGATACCGGCCGCGCACAGCGCGAGGATGACGCTGAAGCCAAAGACCACACCAAACATATGCGGCAGCGAACGCACAAAGCCGAAGCGTATGCCGGATGAAGTCAGCATGATGTTATTCGGCCCCGGCGTAATCGACGAGACGAAGGCGAACAGGGCAAGCGGTAACAGGGATTCCATAAAGGTCCGGGCAAGGGTGAAGCAATTTACAAGTGTTGATTAAGTATTGATTGATAGCCGGGCAAGCTATCCGGTGAAAATATCGTAATCGACAAAACCAATACAGTACCAGTACACTTAAGAAATTAATTCACTCACTGTCATGGCAAAATGACCAATACAGCCAAATCACAAAGCGCCGCCCCTGCCAGCCCGGAAGCGCCGCGTCCGCTGCTGTCGCGTACTGCAGGCAGCTCACTGATAGAGCAAATCGTGCAACTGATCACCAGTCGCATCGACGACAAGATCCTGCGTACCGGTGCGCGCATGCCGTCGATACGGCAGTTCTCGGACCAGCACCAGGTCTCGCGCTTTACCGTGGTCGAAGCCTATGACCGGCTGGTCGCCGGCGGCTTGCTGGAATCACGGCGCGGCTCCGGCTTCTATGTGCGGGATCGCGCGCCGATGCTGACGCCGCGCGCGCAAGGCGTGCAGGCAGCCGCGCAGCAACCAGTCGACGTCGTGTGGCTGGTGCGCAATATGTTCCGCCAGTTGCCACCGCAAAAAATGCCGGGCGTCGGCCTGCTGCCGAATGAATGGCTGGACGGTGATCTGGTTGCGAATGCCTTGCGTGCGGTGAGCCGGCAAAACCCCAACCTGCTGCTGCAGTACGGCATCCCGCAAGGCTTCCTGCCGCTGCGCCAGCAATTGCAATTGAAAATGGCCGAGCTGGAAATTTCCGCCACGCCGGATCAGTTCGTGACCACAGCCGGCGTGACCCAGGGCCTGGACTTGGTGGCGCGCCATTACATCCAGCCGGGTGACACGATCTTTGTCGATGACCCGGGCTGGTTCCTGATGTTCGGCTCCTTCGCCGCACTCGGAGCCAAGGTGGTCGGCATCCCGCGCCTGCCCGACGGGCCGGATATCGCACAGCTAACAGAGCTGGCCGAATTGCACCGGCCCAAGCTGTTCATCATCAATTCCATCCTGCATAATCCGACCTCGACTTCGCTATCCGCGGCCAAGGCTTTCCAGGTCCTGAAGATCGCCGAACAATACGATTTCATGATCGTGGAAGACGATATCTACTGCGATATGCATCCGGGCGCGGCGGTGCAGGCGGCAACGCGGATTGCGGCGCTCGACCAGTTGAACCGCGTGATCTACCTCGGCGGCTTTTCCAAGACGCTGGCGGCCAACCTGCGCGTCGGCTTCATCGCCACCTCGCCGGAAATCGCGCGGCAGCTGGCGGATCGCAAAATGCTGACCGCGCTGACGACGACTGAAATTACCGAGCGCGTGGTCTACCGCATCCTGTCCGAAGGGCATTACCGCAAACATACGGACAGGCTGCGCACCAAGCTGAATGCGGTACGCGACAAGACCATCCGGCAGATGGAGCGCATCGGGATCAAGATCCATTTCCATACCCCGGCCGGCATGTTTGCCTGGACCGACGTCGGCTGCGACGCCACCCTGCTGGCGGAAAAGGCGATGGAACAGGGTTACCTGCTGGCACCCGGCAGCCTGTTTTCGCCGAATCAACTGCCGTCAACGAATATGCGTTTCAATGTGGCGGCGATGGCCGATCCGGGTATCATGCGTTTCCTTGAGCGGGAAATCGGGAAGTAGGAAAGTCTTGAAATCGACGCCTGCAACCCCATCTGCACGCAAACCTTTTGAAAGCCCGGATTGCCCGCCAAGAGCCGGGCCAGATCATGGCGGCGGGCAAATTCCGCCGCGATGAAGGGCTTTCAAACTCCGCTAATTCTTTGATTCTTGAGGTAAAAATGGCTGTTTCCGAACATTCAGAAAAGCAAACCCTGGGCTTCCAGGCCGAAGTAAAACAACTGCTGCAACTGATGATCCATTCCTTGTACTCGAACAAGGAAATCTTCCTGCGCGAATTGATTTCGAACGCCTCCGACGCAGCCGACAAGTTGCGCTTTGAAGCGATCAACAATGGCGCGCTGTTTGAAAACGATCCCGAGCTGAAGATCAAGGTCAGCTTCGACAAGGAAGCGCGCACGATTACGATTTCGGATAACGGTATCGGCATGACGCGCGACGACGCGGTCGAGCACCTCGGCACCATCGCCAAATCCGGCACCAAGGAGTTCTTTTCGAAACTGTCCGGCGACCAGCAAAAAGATGCGGCACTGATCGGCCAGTTCGGCGTCGGCTTTTACTCCGGCTTCATCATTGCCGACCGCATCACGGTCGAAACCCGTCGTGCCGGTACCGATGCCAGCGCCGGCGTACGCTGGGAATCCGAAGGCGCGGGCGACTTCACGGTCGAAGCGATCAACAAGCCGAACCGCGGCACCGACATCATCCTGCACCTGCGCGAAGGCGAGGACGAATTCCTCTCGTCGTGGAAACTCAAATCCATCATCCGCAAATATTCCGACCACATCTCGCTGCCTATCATGATGCAGAAGGAAGAATGGGACGAAGAGAAAAAAGAAACCGTGGTACGCGACGAATGGGAAACCATCAACCAGGCCAGCGCCTTGTGGGCGCGCAACAAGAACGACATCACGCCTGAGCAATACGTCGAGTTCTACAAGCATGTATCGCACGACTTCGGCGAGCCGCTGACCTATACGCATAACCGCGTCGAAGGCCGCAGCGAATATACGCAATTACTGTACATCCCGAGCCAGGCACCGTTCGACCTGTGGGATCGCAACAAGCGTGGCGGTATCAAGCTTTACGTCAAGCGCGTCTTCATCATGGACGATGCGGAACAATTGATGCCGGTCTATCTGCGTTTCGTCAAAGGCGTGATCGACTCGGCTGATTTGCCGCTGAACGTATCGCGTGAAATCCTGCAGGAATCGCGTGACGTCAAAGTCATCCGCGAAGGCTCGACCAAACGCGTGCTGTCGATGCTGGAAGAATTGGCCAACAGCGACGAGCAGGCTGACAAAGACAAATACGTCACCTTCTGGAATGCCTTTGGCCAGGTCTTGAAAGAAGGCATAGGCGAAGATGCAGGCAACAAGGAACGTATTGCCAAGCTGTTGCGCTTCGCTTCCACGCATAACGATAGCGATGCACAAACCGTTTCCTTCGCCGATTACGTCGCGCGCATGAAGGAAGGCCAAAGCAAAATTTACTACGCCACCGGCGAATCGTATAACGCTGCCAAGAACAGCCCGCACCTGGAAATCTTCCGCAAGAAAGGTATCGAAGTATTGCTGCTGACCGATCGCGTGGATGAATGGATGCTGTCCTTCCTCGAAGATTTCGAAGGCAAGGAATTGTCGTCGGTAGCGAAAGGCGACCTCGACCTCGGCGAGCTGGAAGACGAAGCAGAGAAGAAGCAGCACCAGGAAACCGAAGACCAGTACAAGGACCTGGTAGCGAAGATGCAAACCGCATTGGCCGATAAAGCCAAGGAAGTGCGCATCACCTTCCGCCTGACCGATTCGCCGGCCTGCCTGGTCGCCGGTGAAAATGAATTGTCCGGCAACCTGATGCGCATGCTCAAAGCGGCAGGCCAGGAAGCACCGGACGCCAAACCGACGCTGGAAATCAATCCGGATCATCCACTGGTGCAACGCCTGAAATACGAAGATGCGAAGTTCGACGACTGGTCGAATATCCTGTTCGACCAGGCTTTGCTGGCTGAAGGCGGCAACCTCAACGATCCGGCCGGTTTCGTCAAGCGCCTCAATGAAATGCTGCTGGGCCTGGCAGCAAAATAAACTCGCTTTCGGGTCATCACCAAAAAGCCGCGTTATTGCAACGCGGCTTTTTTATTGCCGCCGCCGGAAAAAAGCCCGGCCTCCAGTCTGGTATGCCCGTCATCCGGCCATCTTAATAAAATGCAAATTTTGGCAAATCCGAGACTTTTCCTTGCTCCCATAGCATTTTTTACAAAAAACTCGCGTAATATTTCACATTCACAACTCCGGCCTACCGGGGAGTAGTTAGAAGAATTAGATTCAGGTTCATTTTTTTTATTTGATTTAAATAGGGGAAGAAAGAAATGTCGAAACGTTTACTTCGCATCTTGCCGCTCTGTCTGACCGGCGTTCTGCTGAGTGCCTGTTCCACCATGGACATGGGCAATAGCGGTGCAAAAACTGCAGCGACCGGTTCCGCCGGCGGTGCCAATGCACAAAATGCCAATGCTTCGCTCGAGCGCTGCGATCGTCCTCTGGGCACCATGGCCATCATCGAAGATACCAGCGCGCCTTGGTACGGCATCCTGACCGGCCAGTACAAACTCGGTTCGACAGTTCCTGTCCTCAAATTGCTGGTACAGCAATCCAACTGCTTCGTCGTGGTTGAACGCGGCCGCGGCATGAACGCGATGATGGGCGAACGTGCACTCGAGCAATCCGGTGAACTGCGCAAGAAATCGAATTTCGGCAAAGGCAAAATGGTGGCAGCCGATTACGGCCTCAATCCATCGATTACCTTCAGCAACAATAACGCCGGTGGCGCAGGCGGCAGCGTAGCGAGCTTGCTGGGTGGCGGCTTCGGCAGCGCAGTGGCCGGCATTGCAGCCAACGTCAACAGCAAGGAAGCCAGCACCCTGTTGAGCGTGGTTGATAACCGTTCGGGCGTACAGATCGCAGCAGCAGAAGGCAGTGCCAAGAGCATGGACTTCGGCGCACTCGGCCAACTGTTCGGCTCCAGCGCCGGCGGCAGTGTCGGTGGTTACTCGAACACGGCTGAAGGCAAGGTCATCGTCGCGGCATTTACCGACTCGTATAACAACGTCGTACGTGCTGTGAAAAACTACCGTCAACAGAACGTCGCCGGCGGTCTCGGCACCGGTGGTCAGCTCGGCGTCCAGGGTGACGACAGCAAACCAACAGCCAAGAAGAAAAAAGCCCCGGCCAAGCCAGCGGCAAAACCGGCAGCCCAGTAATTACTGAGGCAAGGCTGACAGCCCCTGTAATAACAGCTGTCAGCAAATAGCACTTCCCCACGACGGCGACCTGATGGTCGCCGTTTTATTTGCCGCATGCTTTTTGTATTGCCAGTGCTCCCCCAGTTCCTATACAGTAAAGCGACTTCCACCCAACCAGGAGTCGCACAATGAAAATAATCACGACCAGCTGTTTATCCGCCCTGCTGTTGTTAGCCTCAGTATCTGCCGGCGCTGCAGAACCGCTTACCGGTTGCGCCGCGAAACGCCAGGAAGTCCAGACCCAGATCGAACACGCCCGCGCGCATGGCAATAAGGCGCAAGAAAAGAAACTCAATATCGCCCTCAAGGAAATCGTTGATCACTGCACCGATGAAGGATTGCGCCGTGACCGTGAAGCCGATATCAGGAAAAAAGAAAACAAGGTAGCCGAACGCAAGGCTGACCTGGAAAAAGCACAAGCCAGCGGCAAGACCAAGAAAATCGCACAGCAACAAAAGAAACTGCAAGAGGCAGAAACCGAGTTGCAGGAAGCGAAAGACAAACTCACAAAATAAGCCAGCTGAAAATGTCCCGGCGGCGCTGAACCGCCGGCATTTTTTCAAGTCTGATGAGCAACATGGAATTCAATTTCATCACCCCCAGGAAAAACGCCCTGGTCTACATCATCAAGATCCTCTCCGGATCGCTGATCCTGTGGTACGGCCTGCGCGCACTCGGCTTGCAAGAGCCTTACTGGGCGATGATCTCCCTCATCATCGTGACCGAACCGGACATGACCGTCGCCAAAGCCAACTTCAAGGCGCGCCTGGTCAATACCATTTCCGGCTGCATAATTGCCAGCATCTCCTTACTGCTGTTCGGCACCAGCTTCTTTGCGATGCTGATCGCGATGACGGTCGCCGTCATCGTTGCCATGTTGTGGCAAAACTATCCGAGTAACTGGCGCCTCGGACCGGTGACCGTGGTGATCCTGATGTCTGCCGCATTTTCCGGTGCCGGCGTGAATGAGGAATTGCACCTCGCCTTCCTGCGCGTCGCCGAAGTCATGGCGGGCAGCATCGTCGCCTTGCTGCAAACCGTGATCTATATGCAGATCCAGAAATGGCAGCAAAGTGAATCCTGATTCTCCAGCTCCCGTATTGCAAGGATCGCGCATCCTGTTACGACCCTGGACGGAGGCCGACCTGGCGCCCTTCGCTGCAATGAACGCCGATGCCGAAGTCATGCAGCACTTCCCGGCCATACTGAGCCGTGCCGAAAGCGACCGGCTCGCCGCACGCATACAAGCACATTTCGCACGCTATGGATTTGGCGTCTGGGTCTTGGAAATCCCCGGTGAGCTGGCCTTCGCCGGTTGCGTCGGTTTGCTGCATGTATCCTTCTACGCTCATTTCACCCCCGCAGTGGAAATCGCCTGGCGCCTGGCGCGACCGGCCTGGGGCAAACACTACGCGACAGAAGCGGCACAGGCCGCCTTGCGGTACGCGTTTGAGGTAAAACAGTTTCCCGAAATTGTTTCTTTCACGGTGTCGGCGAACCTGCGTTCACAAGCAGTGATGCAGCGCCTGCAGATGCATAGCAAGGCGGAAGACAATTTCGCACATCCCAACCTGCCGGCGAATCATCCGCTCAGCCCGCATGTGCTGTATCGACTGCAGCGCAAAGAATGGAATCCCCAATAAAAAACGCCCGTCACAATGAAGTGACGAGCGTGCTATAGCAGGCTACAAAATGATTGCTGCTCAGCCCTGCTCTATTTTCTTCACTTCTTCACCGGCGCGCCAGATTCGATAGCGTACTTCCACGCCTTGCGGCACATACACCACTATCGGCAAGCGGCTGTTGTAGCGAATCAGGTAAGGACTGCCGCTCAGCGTAATGAAGCGCGTCACCTTGGGCGCATTCGGATCGACCGCCATCAGGGTGCCGGCCATAGGGCCCAGCTTGGGCACGACATAACGCGTATAGCCCCAGCCATCGATATTTTTCTCTTCGATCACGCCACCGAAGAAGTAACGATTGCGTTCATCGGTCGCCACTTCCTTGCCGACGATCAGTTCCACCTTGAAAGCGGATTCATCGCCTTGTGCCGGCAACTGCAGCACATGCCGCGTCATGCCCTTTTCTGCCGGCGGGAAGGCTTTCATATCGTCAGCTGCATGTACCAATGGCATTGCCAGCAGCAAGGACAGGAAAGCGGGGATCCATATTGTTTTCATTTTTTCTCCTTGGAAGGTCGATGAACAGATGCTGCATTTGATACAGGCTATTTGATACATGCTGCCGCGCGCGACAACAAACCTTAGCGTCCGCCTGTCACATCAAGGAAACTGCCGGTGGTATAGGACGCCTGTTCCGACAATAACCAGATCGCGGCTTGCGCGACTTCGCGTGCTTCGCCGCCACGCTGCATCGGCACCATTCCTTTGACGCGATCCACCCGTCCAGGTTCACCGCCGCTGGCATGGATTTCCGTATAAATGACGCCGGGCCGCACTGCATTGACGCGTATGCCTTCGGTTGCCACTTCCTTCGCCAGCCCTATCGTCAGCGTATCGACCGCACCTTTCGAGGCCGCATAGTCGACATATTCACCAGGACCTCCGGCGCGGGCCGCGACCGATGAGATATTCACGATCGCGCCGCCTGCGCCACCGTATTTGGTCGACATACGCTTGACCGCTTCACGCGCGCAAACAAAGCTGCCGACGATATTGGTATTGAAGATGCGCTGCATGCGCGCCACATCCATCTGGTCCACCCGCATCTGGGTTTCCAGGATGCCGGCATTATTAACCAGGGCCGTCACCGTACCCAGTTCCTTATCAACAGTTGCAAACAAACGCAGGATATCCGCTTCCACCGCCATGTCCGCCGCGACAGCTATCGCGGTACCGCCGGCCTGGCGAATAGCATCGACCACGGCATCGGCTGCTGCCTTGTTTTTTACATAGCTGATGCATACTGCATAACCATCGGCCGCGCCCAAAGTCGCGATCTCGGCTCCTATGCCGCGGCTGCCGCCGGTTACGATCATTATTTTCCTGGTCATCCAACATCTCCTGATTTGCGTGCACCATGCCGTACCATGACACGAGCTACATTAAAATACCAGCATGCCAGCTTCCCGACCACCCTCCCTGCTGACCGGCTTTCCGCCCGTCATCGACCAGCACACTGAAATCCTGATCCTGGGCAGCTTCCCGGGTGAAGCCTCATTAAGTGCGCAACAGTATTACGCCCATCCACGCAACCAGTTCTGGAAGCTGACCGGCGCGCTGCTCAATGAAGACCTGGTCGCGCTGGCCTATGCGGAACGCCTGCTCAGATTGCGCGCGCATCATATCGGCCTGTGGGATGCGATCGCTGCCTGCGCTCGCGAAGGCAGCCTGGATAGTGCAATCCGCCAGGCGCAGCACAATGATTTCGCACTGCTGAAGCAGGAATGCCCGCAACTGCGCCGCGTTTGCTTTAATGGCAAGACATCGGGCAAACAGGAAGCCGTCTTTGCCGACGCCGGCTTTGAGACCATCGTCCTGCCCTCTTCCTCGCCGGCTTATGCCTTGCTGACATTTGAGCAAAAGCTGGTCGCCTGGCGCGGTATCATGGCGTAAGTAAACATTTCACCACTGAATTCATGCTGATCAAACGTAAATCCATAGAAGCCGATGCCAACCTGAAAAGCGGCCCCGGCAAGAAATCCACTCCCGCCGCCAAAGCCAAACCGGTACGCAAGGTAAAGTTTGCACCTGTAACGCTGTCCGAGCAATTCGGCATTCGCTACCTGCACTTCGGTACCGAATGGGTGCAAGGCGCGATGCGCATCAGCAAACCCGACTGGATAGAACTCGAATACGCACAGCAAATGATGGCGTGGATGCTATTCAACGAGAAGCCGCAACACATCGTGCAACTGGGACTGGGTACCGGCGCGCTGACCAAATTCAGCTACAAGCGCTTTCCGGAAGCACGCGTGACTGCGGTAGATCTGAATCCATCCGTCATTACCATTTGCGAGTCGATGTTCAAATTGCCGCCGAATGACGAACGCCTGAGCGTGATCGAAATGGATGCGCTGGACTACGTCAACGACCCGGCCAACCTCGGCCGCATCGATGCCTTGCAGGTCGACCTGTACGACGCCACCGCGCGCGGCCCGGTCCTGGATACGCCTGAGTTTTACCAGGCATGCGCCGCCTGCCTGACGCCGGACGGCATCATGACTGTCAACCTGTTTGGCGATCATCCAAGCTATGCGCGCAACCTGAGCGCGATGCACTATGCGTTCGATACCGTGATTTCATTGCCGGAAGTACATGAAGGCAATGTGATCGCGATTGCTTTCAATCAAACGCCGCAACTGGATATCGCGGCCCTGTATGAGCGCGCGGCCCAGATCACGGCCGCCACCAAATTGCCGGCCAAATCGTGGGTAAATGGCATAAAGGCGTGGCAGGCACAGCAATAAACGACTTGCCCTGTGTTAACATCAGTCCAACTGTTCCACCTTACGGGTCATGGTTATGCCAACTGCTGCATCAATTGCCACCAAGGCTAGTCCCACCAAGCTGGATTTGCAGCAGATTTTTACCTGGCTGCTGGCAGATGGCATCGTCACCAAGGAAGGCGTCAAAGTCTTCTACAACCAGGCCCAGGGCATTTTCAAGAATGCATCGATTGCGATGCATCCGCTGGTCGCGGTCGCACAGTGCAAAATCCTCTCCGCCAATGAACCGCATCGCCCGGTCACGCTGGACTGGCTGACCGAATGGCTGGCCGGCAAGGTCAAACTGCCCTTCTTCCGTATTGATCCGCTCAAGATTGATTTCACCCGCGTGGCGGATGTGATGTCGGCGTCCTACGCGACCCGCTTCCATATCCTGCCGGTTGAACTCACGCCGAGCGAACTGGTAGTGGCGACGACCGAACCGTTCGCCACCGAATGGGAAGCGGAGATCGCAAAAATCACGCGCCGCAACGTCAAACTGGTCATCGCCAATCCGCTCGATATCGCGCAATACACGACGCAATTCTTTGCCCTCGCCAAATCCATCAAGGGCGCAAAGAAACTTAATGGCCAGGATGTCGCGCTACGCAATAACTTCGAACAACTGGTCGAGCTCGGCAATCACAAACAGGTCGATGCCAACGACCAGCACATCATCAATATCGTCGACTGGTTGTGGCAATACGCATTCGAGCAACGCGCTTCCGACATCCACCTCGAACCCAAGCGCGACCTGTGCGCGATCCGCTTCCGTATCGACGGCGTGCTGCATCAGGTGTACCAGGTGCCGCCTACCGTCATGATTGCAATGACGGCGCGCATCAAATTGCTGGGTCGCATGGACGTGATCGAAAAGCGCCGGCCGCAGGATGGCCGCATCAAGACACGCACCAATAACGGCCAGGAAGTCGAACTGCGTTTATCGACCATGCCGACCGCCTTCGGCGAAAAGCTGGTGATGCGTATTTTCGATCCGGATGTAGTGGTCAAATCGCTGCCCGAACTCGGCTTTCCGCCGGACGATGCGCAACGCTGGGACAAACTCACGACGCGACCACACGGCATCATCCTGGTCACCGGCCCGACCGGCTCCGGCAAAACCACGACGCTATACACCACGCTCAAGGCACTGGCGACCAGTGAAGTGAATGTCTGCACCGTCGAAGACCCGATTGAAATGGTGGAAGGATCATTCAATCAAATGCAGGTACAGCACGGCATCGACCTGTCCTTCGCGGATGGCGTGCGTTCACTGATGCGACAGGATCCGGACATCATCATGGTCGGCGAAATCCGCGACCTGGAAACCGCCGAGATGGCGATCCAGGCGGCACTCACCGGCCACCTGGTGTTATCCACGCTGCATACGAATGACGCACCATCCGCCGTCATGCGCCTGCTCGAACTCGGCGTGCCTTACTACCTGCTGGAAACGACGCTGATCGGCATCATGGCGCAGCGCCTGACGCGCACCCTGTGCAACCATTGCAAATCGCCCGATGGCGACATGCTGGATGAAGTGTGGGCAAGCCTGAGTGAAGGTTCTGCGCTGCCGAAACCGGCCGTCATCTATCGCCCGGTCGGTTGCCCGGAATGCCGCCAGACCGGCTATCGCGGTCGTACCGGTTTGTATGAATTGCTGACCGTCACGCAAAGCTTCTCCAAGATGATCAAGGCCGAAACCGACATCCATGAATTGCGCCAGCAAAGCATCGCCGATGGCATGAAGCCCTTGCGCCTGGCGGGTGCCTTGAAAATCATCGAAGGCACGACCACCGCTGAAGAAGTATTGAAAGTCACTGCGGCCCTGACCTAGCGATTGAACATAGCAGCCGGTTTTTCATCAAATCAGCAGTTTCCAAAATGGAGCAAACATGAACACCCTGATGAAAACCGGCCTGGGCTTGCTCCTCGCCTGCTGCCTGCCATTCGCGCATGCACAAACCCCTGCAAAAGTAGTCGACCTCACCAGCAGGCCCGGCGTCATCCAGCGCATGCTGGTATTGGCACCGGCGGCACCCGCTCAGCCAAAGGCCGCCGTCATTTTGCTGGCAGGCGGTCACGGCGGTTTGCAGATTTCACCGGACGGCGAAATCCATTGGGGCAAGGACAACTTCCTGGTGCGCGCACGGCAGCTATTTGCCGATCAGGGCTTCCTCGTCGTATTGACGGATGCGCCATCGGATCGCCTGTCTCCTCCGTTCCTGCGCGGCTCGCGCGAAACACCCGAACATGTCACGGATATCAAGGCCGCAATTGCCTGGGTGCGCAGCCAGACCAAAACGCCGGTATGGCTGGTCGGCACCAGTCGCGGCACGCAATCTGCCGCTTACATTGCCACCCAACTCGCACCACCGGATGGGCCGGATGGCATCGCCCTCAGCTCCAGCATCCTGGTCGATGACAGGGAAGGCGCATCGGTGCTGTCCATGCCTGTGGAAAAATTGAAGATACCGGTACTCATCGTGCATCACGAACAGGACGGCTGCCACCTCTGTCCTTACACGCTGATTCCCAAATTGATGAATAAGCTGACAGATGCGCCGCGCAAGCAATTGCTCTCGTTTACCGGCGGTGAAAACATAGGTAATGCCTGCAACTCTGCCGCGCATCACGGATATAACGGACTGGATCAGGATGTGGTCGGGAAAATGTCCGGCTGGATGTTAGGCAAGTAATGCATCGGATCCCCTTCCCTGACGCTTTCATTGCTATAGTGGGCTACAAGCGACAAAGCGCTGCTTGATCCATTGCAATACATTTCCCACGGAGAGCATCATGAGCAAAAGTCAGGACAGCAAGAAAGCCGTTAAGAAAGAGCCGGCCAAGACGATGAAAGAGAAAAAGGAAGCGAAGAAGCTGAAGAAGGAAGCAGCGAAGCGCCAGTAATCCTGCTCATCGCATAAAAACCGCACAGGCCCAGGCCATAAAAAAAGGAACCCCTCAGGGTTCCTTTTTCATTTTCAGACATCTGCTGAATCATGATGCGACACCGTAGTGCCGCATCAGCTTATTGCATCAGGCTGTGATGCCGTGTGGCTGTACCGACTCAGGTGCATCACATGCTGCCATGTGATGGTTACGACGCATACGGATGTTGAACAGTTCAACAATCAGCGAGAATGCCATTGCACCGTAGATGTAGCCTTTCGGGATATGGATCTCGAAGCTCTCAGCCACCAGTACTGCACCGACGATGACCAGGAAGCAGAGTGCCAGCATCTTGATGCTTGGGTACTCATTGACGAATTCGCCAATTGCCTTTGCCGAGAACATCATCACACCGACTGCGATCACGATAGCGACGATCATGATTTCAACCTGGCTGACCATACCAACTGCGGTAATGACCGAATCCAGCGAGAACACGATATCGATCACGGCGATCTGTGCCAGGGTCATCGCGAAGCTGGCTTTCTTGACGACAGCTTGCGATTCCGCTTCTTCGTGGCCGCTCATCAATTCCTTGATTTCGGACGAAGCCTTGTACAGGAGGAACAGGCCACCGAAGAACAGGATCAGGTCACGTCCGGAGAAGCCTTGACCGAATGCGGTAAAGATCGGCTCGACCAGTCCCATCATCCACGACAGGCTCAGCAGCAAGAGGATACGTGTACCCATCGCCAGGCCCAGGCCGATGATGCGGCCCTTTTGTTGTTGATGCTTAGGCAAACGGTCGACCAGGACCGAAATGAAAATGATGTTGTCGACGCCGAGCACGATTTCCAGCATTGCCAGCGTTGCCAGTGCGATCCATGCTTCCGGCGTCGTAAATACTTGTAAGAATTCCATATTAGTCTCAGATAGTTGGTTAGTGACGAACGATGTATCAGCCCCAGGGGTGTCGAGCGCGGATCTCGTTACGGCAATTTTTTATCGTTAAAGCCAATCCCTTAGCTGGTAATCGGCGCCGGTGCTTCTACATCGGCCATCTCCCTTAAATCACTGTATTGATCGCTGCATTTAGCAGATGGGCAGACTTTAACGGAATCCTAACATTCTTGGAAATCGAATTTCGCATGATTTATATACGAAAAAACCGAACAATTAAATTCTTAGGTATAGAAAAACTGAACTTAAAGAGTGCTTTTTGGCAATTTATCTGCGCCAAAACGGGGATTTTTCAGAGGGAAGCGCTGAAATTGACGGTAAAAGCACCCGATCCGGGCGTTTTCGAAAAACGGAAAATACGATGACGGGCCACCCTGGCGCAAAAGGCATAAAAAATGGCGTCAAACGCCATTATTTTATTAACACAATCTTCACAATAGCTTATTTCTGCCCGGCCCGCTCCCCGAGCGCAGCCAGCGCATCAGCCACTTTCGCATAGCGCAGCCGGACGCCCAGCTCGGCCTTGATGCGCTGATTGGACAGGCGGCGTGATTCCGACATAAAGGACAACATCATCGGCGACACTGCGCGCTCCAGCTCTGCCCGCGGCAGGCGTGGCGGGCGCGGCAAGGCCAGTGCATCGGCAACGGCATCGAAGTAAGCACCCATCTTCAGGTCGGTATCGTCCACTGCGTGATAGACGCGGCAGGACTGCGCACGGAACAGCGCCAGCGCAATTATCCGCGCCAGGTCATCGGCGTGGATATGGTTGGTATAGACGTCTTCCGCCTCCAGCAAAGCGGGCAAACCCTTCTGCAGGCGCTCGATCGGCAATCTGTCGTCAGCGTAAATGCCGGGCACGCGCAGGATGCTCAGGCGCGCCCTGGCACGCCGCGCCCAGCTACGCAGCACCTGTTCCGCATCGACCCGGCGCCGCGCGCGCAGATTGCGCGGCCTGACCGGCTGCGTCTCCGTAATCCACTCGCCGCCGCAATCGCCATACACGCCGGAGGTGCTGACATAAACCAGAGTCGCGTGGTCGGGTAAAATGGCGGTCAGATTGCGCGTACGCCTGTCGATGCTGCCGTCCGACTGCGGCGGCGCCAGATGCACGATGTATCGCGATAATCTTGCCAAACGGGCCAGCGTAGCCGGCTCATCGAGGCTGGCAATGATGGGAATGGCGCCAGCGGCACGCAACTCTTCCTGCCTGGATACCTGCGTAGAGACGGCAAAAATGCGAAAACGGTCGCGCAACAGCGGCAACAAGCGCATGCCCACGTCGCCACATCCGAGTATCAGCAGGCGCGGTTTGCCGAAGTGTTTGTTTTCAGTATTTATATTCATGATCGAGATTGTATGACGTTCCAAGTAACTGTTAAGCCCAGCGGTCGGCAATTTAGCTGCGACGCCGATGAAACCATATTGAATGCTGCAATCCGCGCCGGTGTCGGCCTGCCCTACGGCTGCAAAAACGGCGCCTGCAGCAGTTGCAAGGGCCTGGTACTGTCCGGCGCCGTCACACACGGCCCGCATCAGGCGCGCGCCTTGTCAGCCGCCGATGAAGAAATCGGCTTCTCATTATTTTGCTGCGCACGTCCGACCAGCGATGTCGTGATCGAAGCGCGCGAAGTGCTGGGCATAGGTGAATTCCCGATCAAGAAATTGCCGGTGCGCGTCGCCAAGGTCGAAAAGCTGGGCGACGACGTTATGCTGATCGCGCTGCAGTTGCCGGCCAGCGAACGCCTGCAATACCGCGCCGGCCAATACATCGAATTCCTGCTGAAAGACGGCAAGCGCCGCAGCTACAGCCTCGGCAATGCGCCGCACCTGGATCAACACCTGACGCTGCACATCCGCCATATGCCGGGCGGCCTGTTTACCGATCACGTCTTCACGACCCTGAAGGAACGCGACATCCTGCGCTTCGAAGGTCCGCAAGGCAGCTTCTTCCTGCGCGAAGATTCGAAAAAACCCATGGTACTGCTGGCATCCGGCACCGGCTTCGCGCCGATCAAGGCCATCGTCGAGCAGGCGCTGCATGACAAGAGTCAACGCCCGATGACACTGTACTGGGGTGGCCGTCGTCCGAAGGATTTGTATATGCACGCGCTGTGCGAACAATGGGCGCGCGAGATTCCGCATTTCAACTATGTGCCGGTCATCTCGCATGCCACCGCCGACGACCAGTGGCAGGGCCGCAGCGGTTTCGTGCACAAGGCGGTGATGGAAGACCTGCCCGATATGTCGGCCTACCAGGTCTATGCCTGCGGTACGCCGGTGATGGTGGAAGCGGCGCAGGCCGAATTCAGCGCACTGTGCCAGTTGCCGCGTGAAGAGTTCTATGCCGATGCCTTCACATCGGAAGCAGATCTGGCACAGGGTTGATTGTTTAATATGGTCGCGGAGTAAGGCGAAAAACGTTTTGACGCACTGCGCAAAACGGCATAATATTCTTCACATGAATATGACCGCCAAACTCTTGCGACGCCGTAACCAGCTGCCCCAGCCTTGGATGCCGTGCGTGTAAGCGTAAGCCGATCACTCAGCCACAGGCAAATCCTGTGGCTTTTTTTTTAGTATTTCCAGTCATTTTAGTTTCAGATATTTTTCAATTATTTGCGCTCAGGAGTAGCCGAAATGGAATTCAGCCAGTACCCCGTCAATGCTCTGCTCTACATCACCAACCGTCCTGAACTGGTTTTCACCGAAGGCGACGGCATGTGGCTGACTGACCATAAGGGCAAACGCTACCTCGACTACCTGCAAGGCTGGGCCGTCAACTGCCTCGGCCACTCGCCGCAATGCATACAGGATGCACTGAACGCACAAGCGAAAAAACTGATCAATCCATCGCCGGCCTTCTACAACGAACCGTCGATCGCATTGGCCGCCTTGCTCACCGAGAACTCCTGCTTTGATCGTGTCTTCTTCGCCAACAGCGGCGCCGAAGCGAATGAAGGCGCAGTCAAGCTGGCGCGCAAATGGGGCAAGCTGAACAAAAACGCCGCCGGTGAAAACCGCTATGAAATCATTACCTTCGACCACAGCTTCCACGGTCGCACACTGGCCACCATGTCGGCCAGCGGCAAAGCGGGCTGGGACACCATCTACGCACCGCAAGTACCGGGCTTCTTCAAGGCGACACTGAACGACCTCGACAGCGTCAAGAAACTCATTACCGATAAAACCATCGCCGTGATGCTGGAACCGGTACAGGGCGAAGGCGGCGTGATTCCTGCCACGCGTGAATTCATGCAAGGCTTGCGCGCGCTGACCAAGGAACATGGCGTGCTGCTGATCGTCGACGAAGTACAAACCGGCATGGGCCGTACCGGTGAAATGTTCGGCTATCAATTGTCCGGCATCACGCCAGACATCATGACGCTGGGCAAAGGTATAGGCGGCGGCGTACCGCTGGCAGCGATGCTGTGCCGCGAAGAAATCGCCTGCTTTGAACCGGGCGACCAGGGCGGCACCTACAACGGCAATCCATTGATGACGGCTGTCGGCACTGCGGTAGCGCAGGCACTGCTGGCACCGGGCTTCCTGCAATCGGTCAAGGACAAAGGGGCTTACCTCAGCGCGGCCTTGCTGAAGTTGACCGAGAAGCACGGCCTGGCAGGTGAACGCGGCGACGGCTTGCTGCGCGCATTGAAACTGGGTTCGGACATCGGCCCGCAAATCGTGGAAAAGGCGCGTGACCTGGAACCGGTCGGCCTCCTGCTCAACTCGCCACGTCCTGACCTGCTGCGTTTCATGCCGGCCCTCAATGTCACGTATGAAGAGCTGGACCAGATGATAGAAATGCTGTCCGGCGTGCTGAGCGAACTCAAGCGCTAAGCGCAATCATTTTGCACAGCGCCCGAACCGGCATCGCCAGCTTGCGCGGCTTATTTGTCGCGCTGCTGGCCGCAGCCATGCTGGCAGCCTGCGGCACGTCGGCACCTGTAAAGCGTCCGGCAGCGCGCGCCATCATGTATGAGCCGCAACCGGTCAGCGAAAAGGGCAATGAAATCGCGCTGTATGCGATGGGCATGATAGATACCGGCTACCAGTTCGGCGGCAAGAACCCGGAAGCCGGTCTCGATTGCAGCGGCATGGTGTCGTATATCTATCGCCAGGCGCTGGGTATGAATGTCAGCGGCAGCGCCGCCGACATCGCACGGCGCGGCAAGGAAATCGATCCACGCACCTTGCGCCCCGGCGACCTGGTCTTCTTCAACACCATGAACCGGCCCTTCTCGCACGTCGGTGTCTATATTGGTGACGGCCGTTTCATCCATGCGCCATCCAGCAAAGGCAAGGTACGCATAGAGCGCATGGATAACGTCTACTTCGCGCCCCGCTTTGAAATGGCGCGTACTTACTTCGACTGAAGCTTCTTCGACTGCCATCGTGAGCGACTACCAGCCCAATCCCAAAACCGATCACCGCATCTGCTTTGTCGGTGATTCATTCGTACAAGGCACCAGCGATCCGCTCTGCCTTGGCTGGGCTGGACGTATCACACAGGATGCGGTCGCACGCGGCTACAACATCACCCACTACAACCTCGGCATACGCCGCGATACCAGCCGTGATATTGCAGCGCGCTGGGAACAGGAATGCGCAGCGCGCCTGCCGGCGGATTGCGAACAGCTTGTGGTGTTTTCATTTGGCGTCAACGACAGCGCCATCTTTGAAGGTGCCTTGCGCGTACCGGAAGAAGAAAGCCTCATCAATTGTGCAAGCATCCTGCGCACCGCTGCAGCACGCTACAAGACCTTGATGATCGGGCCACCACCGATGCCGGATGCGCCGCACACTCGTCGTGTCGCGCAACTGGATAAACAGTTTGCTGAAATCGCCGCTGGTTTGAATCTGCGCTACCTGTCTGTATTTGAAGTGCTGCGCAAGGATGAGCATTGGCTGAAGGAAGCGATTGCCAATGATTTTGCGCATCCCGGGAAGTTTGGCTATGACCGTTTGGCGGGACTGGCGCAGGATTGGTCGGGGTGGTGGTTTAAATAAACGCTTCCTAAAGCGCGGCGGTGCAATAAAAAAGCGACGCAATGCGTCGCTTTTTTTTATCCAGGACGGAATCGATTTCCCGCTTGCATCCAACACCCCTATCCATTCATTTCAAGTCCGGGGTTGCGGCATCTTCGCCTGCAACATCCCGAGGAATCTCTTCGACGTTTGTCCACCCAATTTGCGCGCCTTTGCCACCATGGCCCAGGCATCAGCATATTTTCCCTGCCAGTAATAGGCAGTAGCCCAGGAATCATAAAGGTATTGCTTGTTGGGCTCGACCTGTTCCCCTTTCTTATACAGCTCTTCAGATCGCGCCCATAACTTCGCCTTACCTTCAGCGGATAAGGTCTTGTCGCTTACTGAGCACAAGGTGACGATACGCCCGGCATCCGGATAAACGCCCTGGAATTCGTAGTGCGGCATTGCCAGCGCTTTTTCCATCATTTGCATCGCCTCGCACTCCTTGTCCTGCTCCGACAATACGGCGGCGAAACCGGTATATACCTCAGAGTTGTCCGGATTCAAAAGCCAGGCCTGGTTGAAGCGTCGCATAGCCATTCCCAGCTGATCCTGGCGATAGAACTTGTAGCCCTGGTTTACCCATAAGATGCTGGCGCGCTCGCGCGAGCCGAATTGTGCCGTTACGTCAGCAATGAATTTTTCATCGGCAGCCTTGAGTACCGGATATTTGGAACGATCGATCCCGCCATACATCGCCACTTCATCAATGCGATTTTCTTCCTTTACCGGTGCCGTCATCAAACAACCGGACAGTAAAACGGAAGCGGCCAATATCGATATCAAGCTAAACTTTTTCATGCCTCTCTCTTCATAAAAACAGGTCCATGCCGTATGCAGGTCCTGTATGGTGATCCAAGACTTATACCAAAGTATTTACGTATCCTGAACAGCTGCAAACGATGGCGGCACAGTTTTCGATCCCTCAATCAAACCATAGACCGCAACATTCAATGCCGTTTCGGCCCCTATCGTCCTGCTGCATTCCGCAATAATAAAGGCTGTTGCCAAGGTCGCCGCCTGTGCCGCCTGCGCAAAATCCAGCTTGTTCGCCTGCGCGATGGCATGCACTTCGTCCTGCAGCGAGGCTATCGCTTCATCAAATGACAGCGTTGGTTCTTCGCCGCGCAAGGACTTGTCGCCGCCCAGCTTTTGCGTATCCAGGGCGATGCCGCGACTTGTCAGCGCACTTGATAGGATGCCCAATAGCTCGGGAGTCTGTTCGTTTGCTTCTGTCGACAATACAATCGCGCCGCGTTCCAGCTTCTCCAGGTCGAAGTTAAATGAGCGCAAGAGGAAGCTGCCGGATAAGCGTGCCGCCACTGCAATGACGGTCTCCGGATGTATCGCACGGTTTTTCCCGATCCGCGTTGCCAACAGCTCGACCATCTGGCCGGCGGCATTGTTCTGTTCATCGCTAACCTTCAAACATCCTCCTGATTGATTCGTCCTGCCATGCTAAGAAATCGCCTTCGTTTAGACAATCCCATATTGAAGATAGATTTGCATCCCAAAGTAAAAAAGCGACGCATTGCGTCGCTTTTCGTTTGAGCCGAAGTGCTGCTTATTTCTTGCGTGCCGGTGGCAGATCGGTACAGACGCCTTCAAATACTTCAGCCGCCATACCAATCGATTCACCCAGTGTCGGATGCGGATGGATGGTTTTGCCGATATCTACCGCATCTGCGCCCATCTCAATCGCCAAGGCAATTTCACCGATCATGTCGCCGGCGTGGGTGCCGACGATGCCGCCGCCGACGATGCGATGTGTCTCTGCATCGAACAGCAATTTGGTGAAGCCTTCGTCACGGCCGTTCGCCACTGCACGACCCGATGCTGCCCATGGGAAGTGACCTTTTTCGAGCTTGATGCCTTTGGCCTTGGCTTCGTCTTCGGTGATACCAACCCATGCCACTTCCGGATCGGTGTAAGCCACCGAAGGAATCACGCGTGCATCGAAGTAGGCTTTTTCACCGGCTGCCGCTTCGGCCGCAACGTGTGCTTCATGCACCGCCTTGTGCGCCAGCATAGGTTGACCCACGAGGTCGCCAATCGCGAAGATGTGCTGCACATTGGTACGCATTTGCGCATCGACTTCGATGAAGCCGCGATCTGTCACGGCAACGCCGGCCTTGTCGGCTGCAATCTTCTTGCCGTTCGGGCTGCGGCCTACCGCTACCAGTACCATGTCGTAGACTTGCGGTTCCGGTGCAGTCGCACCGGCTTCAGCCGCTTCGAAAGTAACCTTGATGCCTTCTTTCAATGCTTCGACCGCTACGGTTTTGGTCTTCAACATGATTTTGTCGAAGCGCTTTTCATTGAATTTCTGCCAGACTTTGACCATGTCGCGGTCTGCGCCCTGCATCAGGCCGTCCATCATTTCGACCACGTCGATACGTGCGCCCAAAGTCGAATAAACCGTTGCCATTTCCAGGCCGATGATGCCGCCGCCGATGACCAGCATGCGTTTAGGCACGCTGCGCAATTCGAGCGCACCGGTGGAATCAACGATGCGCGGGTCTTGCGGCACAAACGGCAGGTTCACGACCGACGAACCGGCCGCGATGATCGCCTGTTTGAACTGGATGGTTTTCTTGCTGCCGTCAGCTGCAGTGACTTCGATATGGTTAGGACCGACGAACTGGCCTACGCCTTGCACGACATTGACCTTGCGTGCTTTCGCCATACCGGCGAGGCCGGTCGTCATCTTGCCGATGACCTGTTCCTTGTAGCCGCGCAGTTTGTCGATATCGATTTGCGGCTTGCCGAAGGTCACGCCATGCGCCGCCATCGAAGCTGTTTCATCGATCACTGCCGCCACGTGCAACAGCGCTTTGGATGGAATGCAACCAACGTTGAGGCAGACGCCGCCGAGGGTCGAATAACGTTCGATCAGGACGGTGGACATGCCGAGGTCGGCGGCGCGGAAGGCCGCGGAGTAACCGCCAGGGCCGGCGCCGAGGACCATCATGTCGCATTCGATATCCGTCGTGCCGCCGAAGCTGGCTGCGCTCGGTGCCGCTACCGGTGCCGGTGCTGCAGCCGGAGCAGGCGCAGGCGCAGGTGTCGGGGCCGTTGCTGGTGCAGCTGCTGCAGGAGCAGGCGCGGCGGCAGCCGGAGCTGGTGCCGCGGCAGGAGCTGCCGGTGCCGCTGCGCTTTCCGCCGCTTCCAGGATCAGCAGCAGCGAACCTTCGGCTACCTTGTCGCCCAGCTTGACTTTCAATTCCTTGATGACGCCGGCGTGGCTGGATGGAATCTCCATGCTGGCCTTGTCGGACTCGACAGTAATCAGCGATTGATCGATTTTGATCGTATCGCCCACATTGACCAGCAACTCAATAATTTCAACTTCCTTGAAATCGCCGATATCGGGGACTTTCACTTCAATCATGCTCATCGCTTTAGCTCCGTATTTTTTATCCTGCCGCTCTGCTCTGCGCGTCGCGTCCCGGATTGATATTTTTTAGCAAGCCTGAATTACAAGCTTATCCATTACACACTATCCCTGCATGGGAAAACTGAGGATCTGAAACGGTCCTGCCGTACTCTTGTCGAACTCGGCTCCTGCATGTACGCCGATTTCCGCGATTTCCCGGGCGCTGGCTGCACCGTCATACGCTGCATACATCGCACCCAGTGCAAAATTGCGACCGCTGCCTATGCCCCAGAAGCGGTCGAAACTGAATACTTCACGATACGAATAAATACCGAAGATGCCGTAAGGATTCGCTACCAGCGTGGCGATCTGCGACGACTCGTAAGGATCATCTTCCTCTTCCTTGGTGTTGAGGAAGTATTGGTCCTTGAGAATCTGATGCGCCTTGGTGAAGGTATCGAATACTTCATCGCGACTGTTCAGCTTGCAGTCCTCGCCCATCCCCGTCAGCAATTTGCGCATGACCGGGAAATGTGCGGCGGTGCCGGCCAGCGTGACGTAGGAGTCGCCGATGCGGAACATCTTGTTGTTCTCTTCGTAGGCATGCGATAAACGCGTGTCACCGAAGGTCACCAGCGAATCGCAGGCGATCGCGATTTCCCGGTTCTTTTTGACGACGACGCAGGTAGTCATGCCGATACCCCGGTATGACTACGCAGCTCGTCAGGACAGAAGAATTCCGTCATCGCTCGCGCCCGGCTGATTACAGCAGGGACTTGCGCAGGTCGGTCAACACTTCGCTGAGGTAAGTCACGAAGCGTGCACCTTGCGCGCCATCGATCACGCGGTGATCGTAGGACAGCGACAAAGGCATGATCAGGCGCGGTACGAATTGCTTGCCGTCCCACACCGGTTTCATCGAAGTTTTCGACAGACCGATGATCGCCACTTCTGGTGCATTGATCAATGGCGTGAAGTAAGTACCGCCGATGCCGCCCAGCGACGAGATCGTGAAGGTTGCGCCCTGCATATCGGCAGGTTTGAGTTTGCCTTCGCGTGCCTGGGCCGACAGATCGCCCATTTCCTGTGCGATTTGCGTGACTGTTTTCTGGTCCACGCCTTTGACGACAGGAACCACCAGGCCTTGCGGCGTATCGGCGGCGAAGCCGATGTTGTAGTACTGCTTGAGGATCAGGTTTTCGCCGTTGGCATCGAGCGAAGAGTTGAACTCAGGGTATTTCTTCAGTGCGGCAACGCAAGCCTTGATGACAAATGCCAGCATTGTCAGCTTGATGCCGGATTTGGCCAATGCGGTGTTGGTCGATTTACGCAGCTCTTCCAGTTCGGTGACGTCCGCTTCGTCGTATTGCGTGACGTGCGGGATCATGACCCAGTTGCGGTGCAGATTCGGGCCGCTGATTTTCTTGATGCGCGACAGCGGTTGCAAGGTGGTCGTACCGAACTTGCTGAAGTCCAGCGACGGCCATGGCAAGAGGTCGAGGCCTGCACCACCGCCGGATTTCACCGGTGCCGCAGCTGCAGCAGCAACCGGACCGGCAGCGATGATGCCCTTCACGTAATTCTGTACGTCTTCCTGCGTGATGCGTCCTTTCGGACCGGAACCGGCAACCTTGCCGAGATCCACACCGAGTTCGCGCGCGAATTTGCGGATCGATGGCGATGCATGTGCCTTGCTGTTTGCAGCTGTTGCCGGAACTGCAGCGGCAGGTGCCGCCGGCGCTGGAGCCGGGGCTGCAGGTGCAGCGACTGGCGCTGGTGCGGCTGGTTCTGGTGCTGGCGCTGCAACTGGTGCAGGAGCGGCGGCTACCGGAGCCGGCGCGGCTGCGGGTGCAGGCGCGGCTTCGGCTTTCGCCGGTTCTGCAGCAGGTGCCGCTGCGGCCGCAGGAGCGGCTGCCGATTCTTCCAGCAACAGGACCAGCGCGCCTTCGGCGATCTTGTCACCGAGTTTGACTTTGACTTCTTTAACTACACCGGCGTGGCTGGATGGAATTTCCATGCTGGCTTTGTCGGATTCAACCGTGATCAGGGATTGATCGACCTTGATCGTATCGCCTGCCTTGACCAGCAGCTCAATCACCTCGACTTCTTTGAAGTCGCCGATATCCGGGACTTTGACTTCGACCATGCTCATCTTTTATCTCCGCTTGTTTGCGTGTCCACCATCACGACAGCGGGGAAGCAAATGGTTGATGTCCATCTGCATCCCCGTCGCCTCACTGATGAGGAAGGATTTTTGTCTGTAGATTACAGCGTTACCGGATTGGTTTTTTCTGGATTGATGCCGTATTTCGCAATTGCTTCTGCAACCACGGAAGTAGCTATCGCACCTTCATCTGCCAATGCCTTGAGTGCCGCGACCGTAACGAAGTAACGGTTGACCTCGAAGAACTCACGCAGTTTCGCGCGGCTGTCCGAACGGCCGAAGCCATCTGTGCCGAGTACTTTGTAGCTACGGTCTTTCGGTACGAACGCACGTACTTGTTCAGCGAAGGTACGCATGTAGTCGGTTGCCACCACGATAGGACCGGCGGTGCCTTGCAGCGACGACGTGATGTGCGCCTGACGTGGTTTGTCGGTCGGGTGCAGCATGTTCCAGCGTTCCACATCCTGGCCGTCGCGGGCCAGCAATGTGAACGATGGCGCGGACCAGACATCGGCGGTAACTCCCCAGTCGTCTTTCAGCAAATCGGCGGCAGCGATCACTTCGCGCAGGATGGTGCCGGAGCCCATCAGCTGTACGCGGTTCTTCGCTTTTTTCGCGCCTTCCTGCAGCAGGTACAAACCTTTCAGGATGTTTTCTTCCTGGCCTGGTTTCAAACCCGGCTGCGCGTAGTTTTCGTTCATCAGGGTGATGTAATAGAACACATCTTCCTGGTTTTCGATCATGCGCTTCAAGCCGTCGTGCATGATGACTGCGACTTCGTGTGCGAAGGTCGGGTCGTAAGGAATACAGTTCGGGATGGTCGACGCCAGAATGTGGCTGTGACCGTCTTCGTGCTGCAAGCCTTCGCCGTTCAATGTGGTACGGCCAGCGGTGCCGCCGAGCAGGAAGCCGCGTGCGCGCATATCGCCCGCCGCCCATGCCAGGTCGCCGATACGTTGCAGGCCAAACATCGAGTAGAAGGTGTAGAACGGCACCATGATGCGATTGTTGGTCGAGTACGAAGTCGCCGCGGCAATCCACGATGCCATCGCGCCTGCTTCGTTAATGCCTTCCTGCAGGATCTGGCCAGCCTTGTCTTCACGGTAGAAGCTGACCTGGTCTTTATCGACCGGCTCGTACAACTGGCCTTCACGGTTGTAAATACCGATTTGGCGGAACAGGCCTTCCATACCGAAGGTACGGGATTCATCAACCAGGATAGGCACCAGGCGCTGGCCCAGGTTCGCATCGCGCAAGAGGATGGAAATAATCCGCACATATGCTTGCGTGGTCGAAATTTCGCGACCTTCTGCGGTTGGATCCAGCACTGCCTTGAAGGCGGCCAGTTCAGGTACCGGCAATTTCTCATCCGCCTGCTGGCGACGCTGTGGCAGGTAACCGCCCAGCGCGGCACGACGTTCGTGCAGATACTTCATCTCAGGCGCATCGTCAGCCGGTTTGAAGAACGGGATGTCCGGCAGTTGATCGTCAGGGATAGGCAAGGCAAAGCGGTCGCGCATTTCGCGCACTGCTTCGTCGTCCAGTTTCTTGGTCTGGTGCGCGGTGTTGCGCGCTTCGCCTGATTTGCCCATGCCGTAACCTTTGACGGTTTTGACCAGCAGGACAGTCGGTTGACCCTTGTGTTCCTGTGCTTGCTTGAAGCCGGCGTAGACCTTGTGCGGATCGTGACCGCCGCGCAGCAGGTGCCAGATGTCGTCGTCCGACATGCGCGACACCATTTCCAGCAATTTCGGATGCTTGCCGAAGAAATGTTTACGTACGTAAGCACCGTCCTTGGCTTTGTAGTTCTGGTATTCGCCGTCCAGCGTTTCCATCATCACGCGTTGCAGGATGCCTTCCTTGTCGCGCGCCAGCAGCGGATCCCAGTTGGAGCCCCAGATGATCTTGATGACGTTCCAGCCGGCACCACGGAATTCGCCTTCGAGTTCCTGGATGATTTTGCCGTTGCCGCGCACCGGACCGTCCAGGCGTTGCAGGTTACAGTTGACGACCATTACCAGGTTGTCGAGCTGTTCACGACCGGCCACGCCGATTGCGCCCATCGATTCGACTTCATCCATCTCGCCGTCGCCGCAGAATACCCAGACTTTGCGGTTATCGGTTTTCGCGATGTCGCGTGCCTGCAGATATTTCAGGAAGCGCGCCTGATAGATCGCCATCAATGGGCCCAGGCCCATCGATACGGTCGGGAATTGCCAGAAATCCGGCATCAGTTTCGGATGCGGGTAGGACGACAAGCCCTTGCCATCCACTTCACGACGGAAATTGATCAATTGTTCTTCGCTCAGGCGGCCTTCGAGGAAAGCGCGAGCATACACGCCAGGTGAAGAGTGACCCTGGATGTACAGCAGATCGCCACCGTGGTCTTCGGTCGGCGCATGCCAGAAATGGTTGAAGCCGGTGCCCAGCATATTGGCGAGCGACGCAAAGCTGGAGATATGGCCACCGAGGTCGCCATCGACGCGGTTGGCCTTGACCACCATTGCCATTGCATTCCAGCGCATCCATGAACGCAGGCGCTCTTCGTATTCGAGGTTGCCCGGCGAGTTCTCGCCCATTTCGGCAGGGATGGTGTTTACATATGCAGTGGTGCTGGAGAACGGAACTTGCGAGCCACGACGACGGGCCAGATCAATCAGGCGCTCCATCAGGTAGTGGGCGCGGTCAGGGCCCTCGTTTTCGATAACCGCTTCGAGGGCGTCGAGCCACTCTTGCGTTTCCATTACATCGGGATCGTTGGCGGCTTGCGCCAATACCTGGTCGAGCTGGGCTGACATAATTTGTCTCCTGATTTGTCTTTAGTACCGTTCTTTGTAAGAACGAACCGTCATTTTTAAAACTGATAACACGTATAGTCGTGTAGTTTGCGCTGAGTTTAACAGCAGTTTTTGTTATTTTCAAATGGCGATATCATTTCTCATAATGCGAAATTATGCGGCATAGCAGCATTTTTACAGGCTTTTAGCGGCATTTTAAGAGCATGTAAACTTGCGGCATAAGCCCATTCGGACATGCCCTTATAAGCCTTTATAATCTAGGACTTAGTCCCTCATTTACCCTCAATCACCCATATCTGACCCATGACCGCACAAATCATCGATGGAAATTTGCTCTCCCAACAACTGCGCAAGGATGTCGCCGCCCGCGCCGCCGCGCTGACGGCCAAAGGCAAGCAGCCCGGCCTGGCCGTGATCCTGGTCGGTGCCGATCCGGCTTCCCAGGTCTATGTGCGCAACAAGGTCAAGGCATGCGAAGACAATGGCTTGTATTCGCTGCTGGAGAAATATGAGGCGGACCTGAGCGAAGCGGCGCTGCTGGCGCGTATCGCGGCGCTGAACGCCGATCCGAAGATCCACGGCATCCTGGTACAGATGCCGCTGCCCAAGCATATCGATGCGAACAAGGTGATTGAAGCGATTTCGCCGCGCAAGGACGTTGACGGTTACTCGGTGCTGAGCGCCGGTGAACTGCTGACCGGCCTGCCCGGCTTCCGCCCATGCACCCCTTACGGCTGCATGAAGCTGATTGAAAGCACCGGCACCAAACTGGCCGGCAAGCATGCAGTCGTCATCGGCCGCAGCAATACCGTCGGCAAACCAATGGCATTATTGCTCTTGCAAGCGAATGCAACCGTCACCATCTGCCATAGTGGAACCGCGGATCTTGCTTATCACACACGCCAGGCCGATGTCGTCGTAGCCGCTACCGGCCGCCGCAACACCCTGACCGCAGAGATGATCAAACCCGGCGCCATCGTGATCGATGTCGGCATCAACCGCGACGATAACGGCAAGCTGTGCGGCGATGTTGATTTCGCCAATGCCAAGGAAGTTGCCAGCTACATTACCCCGGTGCCAGGCGGCGTCGGTCCCATGACTATCACCATGCTTCTGGTTAACACCATAGAAGCAGCAGAGAGAGAAACCAACTGATGAATATTGCCCTGAACCCGCTGCTGGATTTTTCCGACCTCCCACAATTCGAAGCGATCAAGCCCGAGCACATAGGCTCGGCGATCGACAGCCTGCTCGAGCAATGCCGCACCGTCGTCATGGAGCTGGAAACACAAAGCGCCCAGGTCACCTGGGAGAACTTTGTCGAACCACTGGAAAACGTGACGGAAAAACTCAGCCGGGCCTGGGGCATCGTCGGTCACCTGAATTCCGTCGTCGATACGCCGGAACTGCGCGCGGCCTATAACGAGAACCAGCCAAAGATCACCGAATTCTGGACCGCGCTGGCGCAAAACCTGACGCTCTTCACAAAATACAAGGCCTTGCAGCTCGGCCCTGATTACGCCACCTTCTCCGATGCGCGCAAGAAAATCATCGAAAACGCCGTGCGCGATTTCCGCCTCGGCGGTGCCGAGCTGGCCGAAGCGGACAAACCACGCTTCGCCGAAATCCAGGAAAAGCACGCGGCACTGACCACCAAGTTTTCGGAAAACATCCTCGACGCCACCAACGACTACGCCCTCTATATAGAAGATGAAGCGGAATTGTCCGGCCTGCCCGACGATGCGAAGCAGGCTGCGCGTGCCGCCGCCGAGAAGGATGAAAAGCCCGGCTACAAGTTCACGCTGCATTTCCCGTCCTACTTCCCGGTGCTGCAATATGCTGACAACCGCAAACTGCGCGAAACGATTTATCGCGCGAATGCGACCAAGGCATCCGAGCTCGCCAACCAGCCGGCCTGGGACAATACACAAAACATCGTCGACATCCTGAAACTGCGCGATGAAGAAGCCAAGCTGCTCGGCTACCAGAATTTCGCCGAAGTCTCGCTGGTTTCCAAAATGGCGCAAACGCCGGACCAGGTCATCAGCTTCCTGCAGGACCTGGCCAAGCGCGCGCGTCCATTTGCCGAAAAGGATTTGGCCGAACTGCGCAGCTTTGCGCAAAAGGAACTCGGCATCGAGCAGCTGGAAGCCTGGGATGTCACCTACGCATCGGAAAAACTGCGCGAGCAACGCTATGCCTTCTCGGAACAGGAAGTGAAGCAATACTTCCCCGAGCCTAAAGTCGTCGCCGGTTTGTTCCGCACGATTGAAAGCCTGTTCTCGGTGGCGATCAAACCGGATGAAGCACCGGTCTGGCATCCGGACGTGAAATTCTTCCGCATCGAAAAAGACGGCGCGCTGGTCGGCCAGTTTTACCTCGACCTGTATGCACGCCAGGGCAAACGCGGCGGTGCATGGATGGATGATGCGCGCGGTCGTCGCAGGATCTCCAAGGACAGCGCCGCAGGCCAGGATGGCATCCAGACGCCGATTGCCTACCTCACCTGCAACTTCACCGAACCGGCGGTGGTCAACGGCCAGGCCAAGCCTTCGCTGTTTACGCATGATGAAGTGATCACCCTATTCCATGAATTCGGCCACGGCTTGCATCATATGTTGACGCGTGTTGAAGAGCTGGGCGTGTCCGGTATCTCCGGCGTGGAATGGGATGCGGTCGAATTGCCATCGCAATTCATGGAAAACTTCTGCTGGGAATGGGATGTGCTGTCGCACATGACGGCGCACGCCGATACCGGTGCGCCGCTGCCGCGCGCGCTGTACGACAAGATGATCGCAGCGAAGAACTTCCAGTCCGGCCTGCAAACCCTGCGCCAGGTTGAATTCTCTTTATTCGATATGCACCTGCATTACGACTACAATCCGGACGGCAGCAAAACCGTGCAGGACGTCCTCAATGAAGTACGCGCGCAAGTGTCGGTCATGACGCCGCCGGCCTTCAATCGCTTCCAGCATTCGTTCTCGCATATATTCGCCGGTGGCTACGCAGCCGGTTACTATAGCTACAAATGGGCGGAAGTCTTGTCGGCCGATGCCTATGGCGCGTTTGAAGAAGCGGGCCAGAGCAGCGGCAATGTCTTGTCCGGCGATACCGGCGCACGCTTCCTGCGCGAGATCCTTGCAATGGGCGGTTCGCGTCCGGCCATCGATTCCTTCAAGGCCTTCCGCGGCCGCGAACCGACGATCGATGCCTTGCTGCGCCACAGCGGAATGGCGGCCTGAACAATACAGGCAAGCTGATATGACGGAGAAGATGAAATGAATAAGCGCTGGTCCTGGTCCCTGCTCCCTTTGCTGCTGCTTTCGCTCAATGCGCATGCACAGCTATATAAGTGGGTGGGCCAGGATGGCAAGGTGACGTATAGCGATACGCCACCGCCTGCTTCAGTCAAAAAAGTGGAAGAAAAGGCGATTTCATCTGCCGGCCCGGGCACTTCCAGCCTGCCCTTCGAACTGGCCAGTGCGGTCAAGGCCAATCCAGTCACGCTTTACACCACCAGCAAATGCAGCGGCTGCGACAGCGGCCGTGCGCTATTGAATGCACGCGGGATTCCGTACACGGAAAAAACCGTCAACAGCAATGAAGACATCGCCCGCCTGCAACAGGTCGGCGGCGACAAACAACTGCCCTTCCTGACCGTCGGTCGCAACAAACAATCCGGCTTCGAAGCCGACGCATGGAATACCATGCTGAGCGGCGCCGCCTATCCGGAAGCCAGCCAGTTACCGGCCAGCTATCGCAATCCGCCGCCACAGGCCGCGGCACCGAAGAAAGCCGCCGAGACCAGGGCTGAGGCGGCACCGCCGCATGACACACCGGGCGACAGCTTGCCGGCCGCCGGCAATGCGCCACCGGGTTTCCGCTTCTGACGCCCCGGCTGTCGTCACACGGCGCTATCGATTATTCGTATCCAACTATCCAGCTCTTATGACCCGTATCGACTTCCACAGCAACGTGCCCGACAAAATCAGCTACGCCTGCCGCCTGGCGCGCAAGGCACGGAATGCGAATTTCCAGATCGTGATCCTGGCGCAGGACCCGGCGCAACTGGCACAGCTGGATGAAAAGCTATGGACCTTTTCCGAACAGGATTTCCTGCCGCATGTGATGCTGGACGATGCGCTGGCCGCGCAAACACCGATCCTGTTGACAGCCGACAGCGCGATGGAATCACCACATACGCAAATCCTGATCAATCTGTCCGATACCTCGCCGACCCACTTCGCGCGCTTTGAGCGCATGTTTGAAGTCATCTCCACCGAAGACGCCGACAAATCGGCCGGACGCGACCGCTACAGTTTCTACAAGCAACGCGGTTACCCACTCACCCATTTTGTGGCGGAACCGACATGAGTAACTCCTCCTCGCAAGATTTCGGCATCCCGGTCCTGACCGAAGTCATTCCGACGCCGCCGCGTGTCACCCATGCCGAAGCCGCGTCAACGCCTGTAGACAGCGAGCTGAACCAGCCGGACGCGCATAAGCCGATAGACAGCTGGCTCGACGAAGAATGGTCACGCATGGAGCAAAAGATCAGTGAGCGCGTGCTCACACAGTTGCTCGAGCGCATAGAACCGGTGCTGGAACAGCGCATCAAGGACAGCCTGGCGCAGGTCATGCAGCTGGCGGCGGAAGGCATCAAGCAGGATTTGCATCAAACGCTGGCCGACGCCATCAGTGATGCCGTGGCGCAAGAAGTCGACAAAATCCATTTTTCAAATAAACAAAATAATCTCTGAATTTTTTGTTTTTAAAACAAAATGAAATTTATTTTGTTTTTTTGTCAAAATAATCGCCATGATAATGAACGCCTAAAAAACCAATAACTTTCTACAATTTAGCCATTGGATAACACTTAAATGGTTGGAGATTGTGATGAAAGTAATTGTTTTGGGTTCTGGCATTATCGGTACCTCTTCCGCGTGGTTTTTGAACAAGCTGGGCCACGAGGTCACCGTTATCGAACGCCAACCCGGCGCCGCACAAGAAACCAGCTTTGCCAATGGCTGCCAGATTTCGGTCTCGCACGCCGAGCCCTGGGCCAATCCGGCGGCCCCGATGAAAGTCCTGAAATGGCTGGGCAAGGAAGACGCGCCTCTGCTGTACCGTTTCCGTCCGGAATGGCTGCAATGGAAATGGGCGCTCAACTTCCTGCGCGAATGTACGCCGGGCCGCACCAATGACAATATCCGCCAGATCGTTGCGATCTGCGAATACAGCCGCCAGACCCTGCAAGCGGTACGTGCCGAAACCGGCATCAACTACGACCAGCTGACCAGCGGCATCCTGCACTTCTACACCGATCAAAAAGAATTCGACGATTCGCTGCCGGCCGCCAAACTGATGCGCGACCTCGGTTGCCCGCGCGACTCCATCAGTGCCGATGAAGTGGTACGCATCGAACCGGCACTGGCCAGCATACGCAACAAGATCGTCGGCGGTGACTTCACCGCTACCGACGAATCCGGCGACGTCTATAAATTCACCAGCGGCCTGGCCGCCAAGGCCGCCGAAGCCGGCGTCGATTTCCAGTACAACACTGCCGTCACGCGCTTGCTGACCGAAGGCAGTGGCGCCAATGCCAAAATCACTGGCGTTGAAGTAATAGGCCCGGATGGCCGCCACAAGGTCCTGCATGCCGACGCTTATGTGATGGCGATGGGCAGCTTCTCGGCGGAACTGGTCCGCCCACTGGGCATAGACCTGATGATCTACCCGGGTAAAGGTTATTCGGCCACTTACAAAGTGACCGATCCGGCCGCCGCTCCGACAGTATCCCTGACGGACGACGGCTACAAACTGGTCGTATCGCGCCTCGGCGACCGCCTGCGCGTTGCTGGCACCTGCGAACTAAACGGTTACACCCGTGAACTCAATACCGCACGTTGCGAAGCAATCACGCGTCGCACCAGGGAGCTGTTCCCTGATGCCTGCGATTACGAAAACCCTGTGTACTGGACCGGTTTGCGTCCGTTGACGCCATCGAATGTCCCCTACATTGGCAAAACCAAATACAGCAACCTCTACCTCAATACCGGCCACGGCACACTGGGCTGGACCATGGGTTGCGGTTCCGGTCGTGCACTGGCGGAAATCGTTTCCGGCCTGCAACCCGACCTGGATTTCAAATTCACCGGCATGCCTTACCGCCCTTCGCGCCAGCTTACGAGCGGCGTTTCCCAGCCGGCCTGAGCCGCTGCCGCATAAAAAAACGCTGCATGTTCATCACATGCAGCGTTTTTTATTGCCCGTAAACTTCGTCGTCTATTTCCCTAGCCGCACCTGTACTGCGGCTGACTTTTCATCGAAGGCAATCCGGGTATCGAACTTCGCCCGCTTCATCGGGAAACGCGACTGGAAATGCCGTACATTGCCGGAGCCGGAAATCGCGCGCCGCACGAACTGGTAATAGGCATCCATATCCACCACGTGCACCACCAGGAAATAATCGTAATCGCCGGACACAAAGTAGCACTGCATCACTTCGGCTTCCTTGCCCATACGCACTTCAAATTCCTGCATATGTTCGTCGGATTGGTTGCCCAGCGACACTTCGAGGAAAGCCAGCATCCCGTAACCCAGCGCAAACGGGTCTATCATCGCCACATCCGCGCTGATAATGCCGGCATCGCGCATATCGCGGATACGCCGCAAGCAGGTCGGCTGCGAAATATGCACCTTGTCGGCCAGCGTACGCGTCGGCGTCTGGTTATCCTTTTGCAGCAGATTCAGCAGCTTGCGATCAACTTTATCCAGGGTATGAAGTTTGCTCATATAAAATCGTGTGAACCTCGGAAATTGCACAAAAACGCTTTGCGTCGCATTTTCTTATGTTGTAAGGTCGGTGTCTTGCAAGGCACGCGTGCCCAGTGTTGCAGCTACTCTGTATTTTTACAATCCTCAGGAGAAAATATATGCAGTTCAAGACAAAAATGATTCCCCTCACCGGTGCAGTCCTCCTGGCACTCGCCGGTAGCGCACTGGCACAAGAGCAAATCGTCAAAATCGGCCATGTCGGCCCGGTTACCGGCACCGACGCGCACATGGGCAAGGATAACGAAAACGGTGCACGCCTGGCCGTGGAAGAACTCAATGCCAAGGGCGTCGTCATCGACGGCAAGAAAGTCAAACTGCAATACATGCCGGAAGACGATGCAGCCGATCCCAAGCAAGCCACGGCAGCAGCGACCAAGCTGGTCGACGCCAATGTGGCGGTCGTGATCGGCCACCTGAACTCCGGCGCGACCATCCCGGCCTCAAGGATTTACGCCAATGCCGGCATCGTACAGATTTCGCCTTCGTCCACCAGCCCGAAATACACGCAGCAAGGCTTCAAAACGGCATTCCGCGTCGTCGCCAATGATGCACAACTGGGCCGCGTGCTGGGTCAGTATGCAGTCAAAAGCCTGTCGGCAAAAAATGTCGCTGTGATCGATGACCGTACCGCTTACGGCCAGGGTGTGGCGGAAGAATTTGCCAAAGGCGTCAAGGCAGCCGGTGGCACTGTGGTCGCCAGCCAGTACACGAATAACAAGGCGACCGACTTCAACGCCATCCTGACCGCAATCAAGGCGAAAAAACCGGACGTCATTTTCTTCGGCGGCATGGATGCAGTCGGCGGCCCTATGCTGCAGCAAATGAAACAGCTGGGCATCAATGCCAAATTCATGGGCGGTGACGGTATCTGTACCGGTTCCCTGCCCGGCCTCGCCGGTGCCGGCCTCGGTGAAAACAATGTCTACTGCGCGGAAGCCGGTGGTGTCGAAGACGCGAAAAAAGCAGGCCTGGATAAATTCCGCGCAGCTTACAAAAAGCGTTACGGCATCGATGTGATCTATACCGCCGCCTATGCTTACGATGCGACCTACGCTGTGGTCGATGCGATGCAAAAAGCCAAGTCCTGGGAATCCGCCAAGTACTTGCCTGAGCTGGCAAAAATCAATTACCAGGGCGTAACCGGCAACATCGCTTTCGATACCAAGGGTGACATCAAGGACGGTACGCTGACGCTGTACACCTACCGTGGTGGCAAACGCACGGAGCTGGCGGTCGTGAAATAAGCACTGCCGCTTCCGTGTAAAAATCGCCCGCCTTTTAACGCGGGCGATTTTTTTATCTGAAAGCTTTCTTTAGAACGCAATCCTTATACCCACATTACCGGCAATAGCATAGCTGTCACCGAAACGATTCAGGCTGGTATTCGCACTGCCCTCGCCATAGACCGTGTATTTGCCATCAGCCCAGCTGTAGGAAGTGCCAACACCGATGCCACCCCACAGTCGCTCATTGGCGCTGGCGAAAGCCGTTCCCGCCACATCAACACGTGTTCCATCCAGGAATTCATTGTAGAGATTGACGATGCCGTAACTGCGCGTACGTTTCCCCTGCCCCGCACTCTCATAGTCCAGCGACAGGCCCAAACGCCCTCTCACACTCTTGCCCTTGTCCAGCGTCACCGCTGCGCCGAAGGTGTCGGTGAAATCGTCAAACGAAACCTTCGAGTACATCACTTGTGCCTGCGGCGTCACCGTCCAGCCCGGTGAGACCGCGTAGCGCCGGCCTACTTCTGTCGATAGCACATAGCCGGTGCCATCGTTGCCATGCACGAGTGTGCGCGCCGCCGTGGTCGACGCCAGCTTGCTGTCGTAGAAAGTCACTTGCGCCTGGTTGTCGACATAGACGCCATTGTCGCCATACCAGGTCAGGCTCGCGCCCACACCGTAGCCATCGGTATTGATGCGGCCATTGCCGTAGATGGAGGCCACTTTGGTCCTGCCATTGCTGTAGTGCAGATTGAGGCCACCGAAGAGGCGGCCTGTAGCCGTTTCCTTCAACAAGGCATCCACGCCACCCTGCATTTTGTAGCGATCCACATCG